>Ga0164290_1000129_pt1 | contig 285456 bp, 213 predicted proteins | sample Micstemetagenome_FD_108782 | JGI IMG/M metagenome (GOLD analysis project Ga0164290, IMG submission 108782) | Contaminated culture microbial community from soil near Moab, Utah, USA - Microcoleus steenstrupii SON62 (Illumina Assembly) | ecosystem: Environmental > Terrestrial > Soil > Soil crust... | reverse complement strand
TTTCCCACGCATGAGATGCGTTAGCGATACTGAACCCGCGATGGCCAGCAGTCGCGATGTGATCTCGGGACGGCGTTGCTCATAGCTCACGAACAGCACGGGGACACCAGTTTCCGCGATGCGAGGAGCCATGCTGAATGCGAGTGCCGACTTCCCGACTGACGGTCTCGCCGCCAATACGGTCACCATGCCCAGCGGGATTCCGCCGGCCTGATCATCGATCGCATGAAAGCCGCTGCTGACGGTCTGCTGCAATCCTTTGCCACCGCTGATGGCCGCCAAGGCATCGACCAACGATTCTGCGATCGGTTGCGGCTCGTCGCTCTGCTGATCTTCGATCACACGATGCAATTCGGTTTCCGCGTTCGCCAGGGCATCGGCGGTATCGATGCCGGGATTCCGCAGGCTTTCGAGTAGCTTCTCTGCGGTCAGTTGTGCCGATCGGCGACGGAACTTGTCGGCCACGATTTCTGCGTAGTATTTCGCACTATGCGAGTTTGGAACGTATTCCATCAGATCGACGATTTTGGCCGCGCCGCCGATCTCGTCAAAGATCCCGCGACGATTCAATTCATCGGCCATCGTGACGGAATCGGTCGGCTTGTCTTGCTCGTGCAGGTCGATCGCAACTCGGAAAATCTGCTGGTGTTCAATCGCGAACATATGGCACGGCTTGACGATCGATAGCACATCGTCCATCGCTCTCGGACTCAAGAGCACAGAACCGATCAGAGAGCGTTCGGCAATCAGATTGACCGCCGATGCGTCGGGTAGATTACTCATCGCTGTCGCCCTCCATGTCGTCGATGCCCGGAATGGTGCCGATGGCCAGCTTGTCGCTGAGTTGGTTCACCAAGCCCGGTAGATGACTCGTGTCATGCTCCTGCAACCGACGTTTGCCCGTGTCTAGGTCGGCGTCGGAGAGCATTTCCCACCGCTGATTCCGCATGCAGGCTTCAAAGAAGCCCGGCCCGTCAGACCGCAATGCACTCTCAGCCGTCGCCAGCGTGCGAATGCGGGTCTCGTGGTGATCGGGATCGAGGTGGAGTTTCTTCGATCGAGCCTTGAGCCAGGCCAGGATCGCGGCGGTATCAGATAGATCAGCCTTGGTGAGTTTCTTGGAGCGTTTGATTTTGGCTTTTGATCTTCAACCGCGTCCCCCTGAAAGGGGGGTAGGGGGGTATTTGTATTGTTATGTTCTGTACTGTTATGTGTCGGGAGTGCTGTGGTAGACCGCTGGTAGTCCGCTGGGAGTGGAGTGGTAGCAGACTGGTAGTCTGGTGCTTGCGGTGACGGTTTCTCATGGTTTCCGTCTACCAGCAACCAACCCACTTGCGGGGACGTAAGCACTTCCAAGGCACGTTCAATCAGGGCTTGGGGAGCATCCGTTTTCAGGCTGATATCTTCGGCCGTTAATGGACCGTCCGCATCCGCCAGGATGCCCCGTGTGGGGCATTTGCTGGCCACCTGCAAGATGAGCATCCAACAGCCGTAGGTGGCCACTCCATCGGGCATCCGCATCAGTCGACGGTAGGATTTGCCGTCGTGCTTATTGGGCGTGGCGACCCAGTTGAGAGAAGCACATTTGCGAGACTGTGCGGTCTCAAAATGCTCATTCCAATCGCGGACGGTGTAGGTCTCTGTCATCGCGAGTCACCTCCCGCACGGGCGAGGATGCGACGCACCGCGATGTCGATGATCTCACCGAGCCGGACAGGTCCGCCGCCGCTGTGGTCGATCTGTATGCGTTGTCGTGCTCGCTGGGTCGCTTCTCGCAGTGCTCTGCGATCTGCGGGAGTAAGAGTTTTTCGCGGCCTTGCCCGTGTGCAGGTATTCGCTAAGATCATGATGTCAGCACTCCAGTTGCTGATGGAGAAAGAATTGACGCAGCCCCGGTTTGCCCGCCGGGGTTCGTCGTTTTACTTCGGTTCGAATCGCCGTCCGGCGAGATAGTCGAGAAGATCTTGCCGCGAATACAGAATCCGCCTGCCGACGACTTGCGAAGCCCCGATCCGACCCCTCAGTCGTTCGTCGCGTAGGACATGCGGTTCGAGGGAGATCAGCCGAGCCGCTTCCGCCTCTGGAATAGCGAGCCGGTCGCCGATGGCCGCTGAGTCGGCCGCGAGTGATGCGACAGTCTGAGCAACAATAGCTTCGACCAACGGCCGCAGGTCGTCGGGAGTGATTGTCAGTTGCACGGCGCGGCCTCCGTGCGTGGTGGCCTCGGGTCGGAGAACTTCACGACGATTCCCATCGTCCGCAGTTCGCGAGTGAGTTCCGCCGCCCGCTCGAAGTCGCACCGCTCTTTGGCGTGTTTCAACTCCGCGAACAGCAGTGTCGACATATCGTTCTTGTGAGTCTTGCTTGCCGCCATTTCGTTGGGTCTCTCGAAAGTGTCGAGGTCTCTACCCAACGTGCGGCGGTGAAAGAAACGGTGAAAGATCAGCCGACGAGGAAAACGCAAATGGCGTCTTCCCGCTTGGAAAAACGCCATTTGCGATTTGATCGGTGAAAATGAGCGGTGAAAACTGATCAGTTCATCGGCTTGCCGTTGTGCCGAACGCCACGTTTGCCGGATTGCTGATCCAAGGGGCTGCTTTTCTTTCTCACCTCACGTTCCACCATGATCGACTCCCATGCCCGAGTATGGATGATCGTCGACGGATCGACGCCCAGTTCTTTGGCCCATTTAGTAGCGGGCCAGTCAAAAACGGTTTCATACCCGAGTCTCTCTGTGGTCTCCCTCATGCGGTCGTTGGTTGTGACTCTCGATTTCTTCGGCGGTGCGTCGGCAACGAATTGCCGAAACTCTCTGGCGAACTCTTTCGCGAGCCGTTGCCACCGATCAAGGTTGATGGCCGCTTGCTTCGACTCGCCCTTCCGGTTCACCCACGATTTGGCGAGCGTTGTCGGTAGCGAATCGCGTAGGGGCTTCATCGCATCGTGGAGGGGGTGACCGTCGACCAGACGAATCAAATCAAGCCGCCGTTCTGAACCGCTGCCTTCGAACCCGTAGTCGTCCAAAGCGGACAATACAGCATCGCGTGTCGAGTCTCGCATTTTCTCATCCCTTAGAGCGGGTCGGCTCGGCAGCGTCGACGGGATGAGTCGCAGAACGCTACCGAAGCCGCTTGACCGTGGAGTTTCGAACCTTCCCGGCCTTCCCGTGTGTCACGTCAACGTCACGTTGCCGGGTCGATTTCACCCGGAGAACAGACTTCAATGATGCCAGACAATTACATTATTGCCAACTGGTTTCGTAGCCTTCCGTCGTATGGAATAGCCAACTCAGAAGACTTAAAATCCGAAGTCCCGCAAGGGGCGTGCGGGTTCAAATCCCGCCTCGGCCAATGACTCATGCGGATCGCAACGTGGGGTGGCGCGCATTCTCCTGCGCGCTCCCAGCTTGCCTATCATGCTGTCGAGAGACTCTGGAACAGGGAGGTCTCGATGGAGGTCAGCAGCAGGCATCATGCGCTCGAGCAACTGCTCGCGCACGCATATCGAGAGAAGGACACTTCCCGTGCCAGAAGATTGCGGATCGTGGTCCTCGCCATGCAGGGATAGACTGCTCCCGCCATGGCGGTAGGGTTAACCCGTGTGTCTGTCAGAGTTGGGTCTACCATTACAACCAGGGCCATCGCATCCGCTCAGTAATATTCGTATGTAAAGACCGATTTGACTTCAACAGACGAAAAAGTCACATAAGTGAAGGACATCACTTACGGACTTCTCGTGAGTTTGTTGTGCCTTTTGGCCAGAGCGCCTCCGCTGCTTTCGGGGAGTGACCCGAGATCACCCATGCTCGGGTGCTATCTGCCCAGCAGCTTTTGCACATATTTGCCGAGGATGTCGGTCTCGATGTTCACCGGGTCACGCACCTGGCGGCGTCCCAGGGTGGTCACTTCCAGCGTGTGCGGAATGAGGGCAATCCTGAATTGATTCGCCGTCACTTCGACCAGGGTGAGGCTCACCCCATCGACCGCGACCGACCCTTTGGGCACCATCAGCGCGGCGAGCGATTCCGGGACGTCGAACCGCATGGTGACCCAGTCGCCGTCCGTTTCTATCGCGGCGACTGTGCCCACGCCATCCACATGGCCCTGCACAAAGTGGCCTCCCAGACGTCCCTGCACTGGGAGCGACCGTTCGAGGTTCACGACATCGCCCACGGTCAGTCGGCCGAGATTGGTTTTGGACAGAGTCTCTGTGCCGGCCTGGAAAGACCATTCATCGCTGGCGATGTCGATAACCGTCAGACAGCACCCATTGATAGCGATGCTGTCCCCCAACTGGCAGCGATCATGGTCTGGTGCGTTCGCCAGAACTTCCGGGGGAAGCAGCGTCAAGCGAATCCCCGCGACTTCGGGAACCATCGCCGTGATTGTGCCTAAACCTTCCACGAGTCCGGTGAACATGGGTGGTGACCAATTTCCGCAGCGCTCGGCATTCGCCATGCGGCTAAGAGACTTGGAACTCGCCAGAGGTGGCCCGGCGTTCGATTTCGAGCACCTTGTTCAACCGGCGGACATGGCGTTCTTCGTGAGTAAACTCGGCAGCGATGTAGGCTTTCACCAACTCGACCGCCAGTTCTTCGCCCACGATGCGCGCCCCCAGGCACAAAACGTTCATGTCGTCGTGTTCGACGCCCTGATGAGCCGAGTAGGTGTCGTGACAGACCCCCGCGCGGATGCCGGGAATCTTGTTGGCGGCGACGCTGATCCCCACCCCACTGCCACACAGCAGAATCCCGCGATCTGCCTGACCGGCAGCAATCACCTCGCCCACCTTCAAAGCGAAGTCGGGGTAATCAACGGAGCAGTCAGAGTCGGTGCCACAATCGACAACGGTATGCCCCGCCGCCTCGATGAGGGTGCGAATGCGTTGCTTGAGCGGAAACCCGCCATGATCACAACCAAGAGCGATCTTCTGGGATTCTGGCATGATTCGGAGGGCTTCCTCATCTGAAAGCAGGATCAGTTGGAACTTTTTAATGATCTCTTCGGTGACATCGGAATAAGACGCTGTTCCAGCCAAGAATTCGATCGCTGCTGCCACTAGCGTTGATCGGTCCTGCGCACGATAGTACTTGGGGTACCAGACCCCGAGATACCAGTTGCCATGAATTTCCGCAATCCATGCGGATCATCCGGTGAACCCTCTGTGGTATTTGCTAGTAACAACAACTCGATCCCATCTGCCCATGGGTTCAATTGATGTCGAATAATAACCTGCCGCCGAGATTTGGGCTTTCACTGGATCATAGACGATCGTTCGATTAACTTCCCCGCCTATTTCCTCTGTAGCTAGCTCGGAGTTTGACACTATTATCCAGTCTCAGTTGACCCACCATCAATTCCCAGGTCTTCTAGTGTTGGACTTTGACGCGCACTATGCTAGATCGAAAGGATGTCGATACGGTCAGAATTTGCAACAATGCGATAGATGATTCGATATCGTCCGCTGACCAGTTGCCTTGCTGGCCGCCCTGCGGCATCGACATACGGCGCGCCGATCAACGGCACCGACTCCAACAGCGATACTTGCTTCAAAATTCGTTCTACGACTTGCGTGGCGGCATGCGCGTTGTGTGCTGCAATATAATCGCGAATCGACTGAAGTTCTCGTTTTGCCCGGCGTGACCAGATGATGTGGTACACGAGATCGGCCAATACATAAAATGTGTTCGGAAATTATTTGGTAACAGAACTGGTGCCCGGCTGATTGAATTCAGGTAATGGAGTCCCCAGCCGGAAGTACGCCATGACATCTTCATGTCGATAAACACGGCCCGCCTCAACATCAGCAAGAGCTTCCTCGATAGCCAGGCAGACCTGCAATTCTTCGATGATCTCGGGCAATGTCACCGTATCGGGAAGTTGCGAGATCGCTTGGCTCGCAAGTTCTTTAGACGTCATCCCTATCTCCCACCTGGTGTTGGACCGAGAATGGATCTATCAGCAACACATTATGGCAGATCGCTCGACCCCATCAAAGCTTTATCGACTTCGCGGGCCACGGCGCGGCCTTCGTTGATGGCCCACACGACGAGGCTTTGACCACGGCGGCAATCGCCCGCCGCGAACACCTTGTCGATATTCGTTGTGAACTTGCCATAGTCGGCGGCGTAGTTGGTGCGTTGATCGAACGATACGCCGAGCTGTTCCGCGACGGTCGGTTCCGGTCCCTTGAAGCCGAGGGCGAACAAGCACAACTGAGCGGGCCATTCCTGTTCGCTGCCAGGGATCTGCGAGAAGGGCGTCTTCTTATCGGGATCGGGCTTCGACCAGTCGAGCCGCATGGTTTTCACGGCGCGAAGATGCCCCTGATCGTCGCCGAGGAATTCCACGGTCTGAATGGCATATTCGCGCGGGTCTTGCAGCAGCTTCTTACCGGGCATCTGAGAATAATCAAAGAGATCGGCGGCTTCTTCGTGGCCGTAGTCCTTCTTGTAGACCCGGGGCCATTGCGGCCAGGGATTGTTCGGGGCACGGTTGTCGGGAGACTGGGTCACCACTTCGAAGTTCACGAGCGACTTGCAGCCATGACGCAGCGAGGTGCCACAGCAGTCGGTGCCGGTGTCGCCCCCGCCGATGACGACGACATCTTTCCCCTTGGCGGAGATGTACTGGCCATCTTCCAGTTGCGAATCGAGCAGGCTCTTGGTGTTCGCATGCAGGAATTCCATCGCCATGTGAATGCCCTTCAGGTGGCGTCCCTGGGTTCTGGCGAAGAAATCGTTGGGATGCGTGGCCCCGGTACACAAGACGACGGCGTCGAACTCTTTCAGCAATTGCGAAGCGGGCAGCGTCTTGCCGATGTCGACATTCGTCTTGAAGATCACCCCTTCCGCGGCGAGCAGGTCAACGCGGCGCTGCACGACGTCGGCTTTCGCGAGTTTCATGTTGGGAATGCCGTACATCAACAGTCCGCCAATGCGGTCGGATCGTTCAAACACAGTGACCAGATGCCCGACGCTATTGAGTTGTGCCGCCGCCGCGAGCCCAGCGGGACCAGAGCCGATGACAGCGACCTTTTTGCCGGTGCGAACCGGTGGGGGACAAGGCGTGACCCAGCCTTCCTCGAAGCCTTTATCGATGATCGAGCATTCGATGTTCTTGATGGTGACCGGGGGGTTATTGATCCCCAGCACGCATGACCCTTCACACGGAGCCGGGCAGACGCGGCCGGTGAACTCCGGAAAGTTGTTGGTCTTGTGGAGGCGATCGAGGGCTTCGCGCCAGTGGCCCCGATAGACCAGGTCATTCCATTCCGGAATGAGATTATTGACCGGGCAGCCGGCCGCCATGCCGTTGAGCAATGTCCCCGTGTGACAGAAGGGGACGCCGCAATCCATGCAACGGGCCCCCTGCCGCTTGAGCGAAGGCTCGTCCATGTGCTCGTGGAATTCATTCCAGTCGAGCACGCGGAGCGAGGGTTCGCGGTCGGTGGGAATCTGGCGGGCGAATTCTTTGAATCCGGTGGGCTTACCCATAGTGGTCAATTATCTCTGGCAAAGGTCAGGCGTGTCCGCCACGTTAGAAGTCTAACGAGGCGATTTCGTTGAGGTTTTTACTGCTGAGGGCTTTCAGCAGTCGTAGGTCCATATTTTCCGAAAGGAAGCGCACGCTTCCATCTCCAAGCAGCCAGTGGCAGCCGCCGGTATGCTGGCTGCCGAAGCTGACGTCGTTAGCGTACCACTGGGTGAATTTCCGCTGGTGAAAGTGATACTTGATGTTCTTCGATCCACCGGTGCCGCAGCCATTCACACCACGAAACCAGCAGCGATAGATATTCGCTTCGTTCCAGGACAATTCGCCGACGAGCAACGTGGTCGACATGCCATCGGTGACCTCGGCAATGCGGGTTGCTTTATCCATCGTCAGGATGCCAGCGGTCCCAAAGCCGCCATGGGTATCCGGGCCCCCCATGCAATACGAGGCTTCCGGGAAGCTGCCATCGTTGCCTGGACCACCCGGGTCAAACACCGGGCGACCATTGCTGGGATCACCGGCGGAGGGGCCTCCGTTGGTGTTTGGCCCACCTGTAGGATTACCGGTGTTGGTGCCACCCGGAATGTTGTTCGGGCCCGCATAGGGATTGGGCCCGAGCGGACCCAACACGCCGTAATAATGGGTCGAGGCGGTCGGAACTTGTGGCTTGCCGACATTCGGCGTGTCCCAGAAGACCGGCCAGAGTTCACGCGGGCTCAGTACCACGGAGGCACTCGGGCAGAGGTACGTCGGAATGCGCTGCAAACAGAACTCGCCATTCGGCTGCGAGACGTAAATCCCATCCTGAAACTGAAACCGGTTGTACAACGGCGATTGATCGAGATCGGGCAAAATGGAAGCGTGCCAACTCAACTGGCTGTTAGTCTCGGTCACCCCGATGGGGAAGCACTGGTGGCGGTCATTATAGTTATGGAGTGCGAGCCCGATTTGCTTCATATGATTACGGCATTGCGTACGCCGAGCCGCCTCGCGTGCCTGTTGCACGGCAGGAAGCAGCAAGGCGATGAGTATGGCAATAATCGCGATCACAACCAGCAACTCAATCAGTGTGAAAGCCCGGCGCATGTGTTTCACCCTTTCAATTTCGTAACCTGACGAGATGGCCCGCAGGTTTTATCTTAAAGGTGAATGTTCACATGCTCAACTCTTGCATCGGACAGAATGTATACTTTCGTGCTCTTGCGCAGTTCTTCGTTTTTCTGCTTGCCTGATGGATCTGGATTGATCCAAAATCCACCGCCAGATTTCCGTGGAAATGATCCGACGCATTTCCATGCAGAACCTCAATTCTGCCCGCCGACACTGGCCATCGCCGGGCTTTTCAGTGCGGCCTGCTCGGCCTCTTTCATCCGTTCCGCCAAGGCCCGCTTGTAGTCGATGGGCATTACTTTCTTGAACTTCGGCAGTTCCGCTGACCAGTTCTTCAAGAGGGCGGCCGCGACGGTCGAGTTCGTGTACTTCAGATGCTTCTCGATCAGCGACTTGAGTTCTGCGGCATCGGCTTCCGCCTCGACCGCCTCGAGTTCCACCATCTCCAGGTTGCAGTTGCCCAGCAGTCCGTTTTCGCGATCCCAGACATAGGCAATTCCGCCCGACATCCCGGCGGCGAAGTTGCGACCCGTGGGACCAAGGATCACCGCTCGACCACCCGTCATGTATTCGAGACCATGATCGCCAACCCCTTCCACCACGGTGACAGCGCCCGAGTTCCGCACGCAGAAGCGTTCGGCGGCGCGGCCCCGGAAGTAGGCTTCCCCTGCGGTGGCTCCATACAGCGCCACGTTACCGACGAGGATGTTGTCTTCGGGAACAATATCGCAGTTCGCGGGCGGGTAGACGATGATGCGTCCGCCACATAGCCCCTTGCCGACGAAGTCGTTGGCATCGCCGTCGACTTCCAGCGTCACGCCCTGCACCATCCAGGCTCCCAGGCTTTGACCGGCAGAACCTCGGCAGCGGATGTGAATGGTCCCTTCGGGGAGACCCTTTTCGCCCCACTTCTTGGAGATTTCGTGGCTGAGCGTGGTCCCCAGGGCGCGGTCGATGTTCTGCACTTCAATATCCAACCGCACCGGTTTGGCGTCTTGAATGGCCGGCTGACATTCCTTGATGAGGTCGTTGTCGAGCTGGAACTCCATGCCGTGCTGTTGGCTGATCTGGCAATAGGTTCCCACGTTCGGGTGGGGCTTGGTCGCGGGCATCAGCACCTGAGACAGGTCGAGATGCTTGGACTTCCAATGGGTCACCGTCGGGTCTTGTTCGAGCAGATCCGAGCGCCCCACCATTTCATTGATCGTGCGGAACCCCAGTTGGGCCATGATCTCGCGGGTATCTTCCGCCACCATGAAGAAGTAATTGATAACGTGTTCCGGCTGACCATTGAACTTGGCCCGCAGTTCCGGGTCTTGCGTCGCGATCCCCACCGGACAGGTGTTGAGATGGCACTTCCGCATCATGATGCAGCCCATCGTGATCAGTGGCGCTGTCGAAAAGCCGAATTCCTCGGCTCCCAGCAGCGCGGCGATGACTACGTCGCGACCCGTCTTCAACTGGCCGTCGGTCTGCAACCGCACGCGGCTGCGAAGATCGTTCAGCACCAGTGTCTGGTGCGTTTCCGCGATGCCCAGTTCCCACGGCAACCCCGCATGCTTGATGCTGGTGAGCGGCGATGCCCCGGTTCCGCCCGAATCGCCCGAGATCAGGATGTTATCGGCATGACCCTTGGCGACACCCGCCGCGATCGTCCCCACGCCGACTTCCGACACCAGCTTCACACTGATGCGGGCGCTGGGGTTGCTGTTCTTCAGGTCGAAGATCAACTGCGACAGGTCTTCGATGGAATAGATATCATGATGCGGCGGCGGGCTGATGAGACCCACACCCGGTGTTGAATGCCGGGTCGCCGCGATGATCTTATCGACCTTGTGACCGGGCAGTTCACCCCCTTCACCGGGCTTGGCACCCTGCGAGATCTTGATCTGAATTTCATCGGCATTGGTAAGATACCAGCTGGTGACGCCGAACCGGCCCGAGGCCACCTGCTTGATCGCCGAGCGCTTGGAATCGCCGTTCGGCAGCGGAGCGAAGCGTTGATAGTCTTCGCCCCCTTCACCGGTATTGCTTTTGCCGCCCAGGCGGTTCATGGCGATGGCCAGCGTTTCATGGGCTTCCGCCGAGATCGAGCCGTAGCTCATAGCGCCGGTGCAGAACCGCTTGACGATGTCCACAACGGGTTCCACTTCCTCGATGGGAATCGCCTTGCTGGGCTTGAACCGCACCACGCCGCGCAAATGGCATTCACGGGCCACCTGTTCGTTGATCAGCCGCGAAAACTCTTTGAAGGCGGCTTTGTCGCCACTGGTCGCGGCCCGCTGAATGTTCGCGATGGTGAGCGGATTCCAGGCGTGCTTTTCTCCCGAGGAGCGCCAATGGAACAGGCCGAAGTTCGACAGCACCGGCAAGCGGTTTTCCGACCGTTCCGGATAGCCGATGCTATGCCGACGCAGCGTCTCTTCACCGAGAATCTCGAAGTTCACTCCCCTGATGCGGCTGGCGGTGCCCCGGAAGCAGAGGTCGACCACGTCGGTGCTCAGGCCAACCGCTTCAAAGATCTGGGCGCCCTTGTAGCTTTGCAGCGTGGAGATGCCCATCTTGGCCATCACCTTCAGAATGCCCTGCTTGGTCGCTTTCCGATACGCGGCGGTAATCTGCTCGTGATCCCAATCGCCGGGCAGTTCGCCATCGTCCTGTAATTGCCACAACGCTTCAAACGCGAGGTACGGGTTGATGGCATCGGCTCCGTAGCCCACAAGGCAGCAGAAGTGATGAACTTCCCGGGCCTCGCCGGTTTCCACCACGATGCCAATCCGTGTCCGTTCTTCCGTCCGCACCAGGTGATGATGCACCGCCCCCGTGGCCAGCAGCGACGAAATCGGTACCCGATCCTGCCCCGCCGCCCGATCCGACAGAATCACCAGACTGTAACCATCGACGATGGCCTGGCTGGCTTCCCGGCACAACCGTTCCAAAGCCGGCTTAAGCCCCTTCGGACCTTCGGTTCGCGCATAAGTGGCGTCGATCGTTTTGGTCTTCCAGCCGCGATAATCGAGCTGCTTGATCGCGGCGAGTTGCTCGATCGTCAGGACCGGATGCGGAACCGCAAGCCGATGGCACTGCCCCTCGGTCGATTCCAGCACATTCCCTTCCGGGCCGATGTAGCACTCCAGCGACATAATGACTTCTTCCCGCGTCGAATCGATCGCCGGGTTCGTCACTTGCGCGAAGAGTTGCTTGAAGTAGTCGTACAGCGGCCGGGGTTGATCGCTCATGCAGGCCAGCGCGGTATCATCCCCCATCGACCCCAGGGGATCTTTCTTGGTGGTGATCATCGGAACCAGCATGAACTGCAACGTCTCGGTGGTATAACCAAACGCCTGCAGATGCTGCAGCAGATCGCGGCCTGTCATGCGGGGCTTGGGTTCCGCCGCGGGAAGTTCCTTCAGCAGCAGACGTTGATTCTTCAACCACGTGCGATAATCGCGGCGGTTCGCGTAGTAGGTTTTGAGTTCGGCATCGGGGATCAGGCGGCCCTGTTCAAAGTCGACCAGGAACATTTTGCCCGGTTGCAAACGACCCTTGAACTTCACGTTTTCTGGAGCGATATCGAGCACGCCCACTTCGCTGGCCATCACCACGCGATCATCCTTGGTGACGTAGTAGCGGCTGGGTCGCAGACCATTGCGGTCCAGCGTCGCCCCGATGATGCGGCCATCGGTGAACGATACGCTCGCCGGGCCATCCCACGGTTCCTGCAACGCCGAGTGGTATTCGTAGAAGGCGCGCTTGTCTTCGGGCATCGAGTCGTGGTTCTGCCACGCTTCGGGAATCATCATCATGGCGGCTTCGGGCAGGCTGCGTCCCGACATGACCAGCATTTCGAGCGCGTTGTCGAAATTCCCCGAATCACTGCAATGGGGTTCGACAATCGGGAACAGCTTGGCGAGGTCATTGCCAAAGAGTTCGGACTTCATCATGCCTTGCCGTGCGAACATCCAGTTCGCATTGCCGCGCACGGTGTTGATTTCACCATTGTGGGCGATGTACCGCTGCGGATGAGCGCGGTCCCAACTGGGGAAGGTGTTCGTCGAGAACCTCGAATGCACCATGGCCAGGTGCGTGGTGTAATCGGGAGCCTGCAAGTCCAGGTAGAACTTCTCCACCTGTTCAGGAGTCAGCATTCCTTTGTAAATCAAAGTCCGGCTCGACAGCGAACAGATGTAGAACATCAGCGCCTGGGGCAGGTTGCCTTCACGAATGAGATGACTGGCCTGCTTGCGGATGATGAACAACTGCCGCTCGAATGCATCCTGATCGAGACCATCGGCCGCGGCAACAATCAGCTGCTCGAACGCCGGCATGGCAGCCAGCGCCGATGGACCAATATCGGCTTCCTTCGGCGCGATCGGCACCTTCCGCCAACCAATCAGCTTCTGCCCCTGCTCTTCAATCAGACGGTTGACCTTCTGACGACACTCGGCCCGCTCTTCCGGATTCGTCGGCAGAAAGACGAGCCCCACGCCATACTTGCCAACGGCTGGTAAATCGAGCCCTAGATCGCGCTTCACGGAGGCCCGCAGGAACTCATGCGGCACCGAGGTGAGAATCCCCGCGCCGTCACCCGTATTCGGCTCGCAACCGCACGCACCACGGTGCGTCATGTGCCGCAGTATGCGGAGTGCATCGTCGACGATTTGCCGCGAACGCTGCCCCTTGATATGTGCGACAAAGCCCACGCCGCAACTGTCGTGTTCCTGGGCCGGGTCATACAACCCTTGTGCCTGGGGACGACCGTCGGAGTAAAACAAGTCCGGGTGACGGGTGAACAGAGGTGTTTCAGACATCGGTTGATCTCGCAGATTTCAAATTCGGCTGTCGCAGGATCGCTGAGCCAGTGGACGGTACAGAGATGACAGGCGGCGGGAGTCCTCTCCCACACCGCGGGAACCAGGGCGGCAAAGCCCTGCGGCAAACCCAGCCTCATGCCGGTGCCGCGTCTGCCGCCGAGACGTGGCGTTGGCTGGTCCCTTCATCCCCGGGGCCGGCATAGAAAAAAGACTCGGGTGGTTCGTGCAGCAGTTCCAGAAACCGTTGAACCGCCGTCGTCAAGACTTTGTGTTTGCGATGAACAATCCCCAACGGGCGGATCCAGCGGACGTCGTTGAGGTGCAGCACTTTGAGTGAGCCAATTTCCAGTTCCCGACGCACGGTCGGAATGGGCAGCACCGCGACACCCGAACCCACCTCAACCGCGCGCTTGATGTTCTCGATGTTGTCGAACTCATGCACCATGTCGACCGACACTTTAGCCTGCTTCAGCCAGCGGTCCATCTCGGTTCGAATCTGCAACTCGGGCGTGAAAGCGACCAGCGATTCCCCATCCAGTTCGATCGAATTCATCGTCGAACGCACGGCCAACCGATGTTGCGGTGGCACCACCACCACCATCTCTTGTTCCTGCCACGAAATGCAGGTTAGGTCGGCACTGCGCTTCGGCGGGAAAGAGACCAGACCCAGGTCGACTTCGTCATTCAGCACGCGTTCCACCACCGCATCGGGATGAATGTAGCGCAGTTCCAACGCGGCATCGGGGTAAAGATGCTCGAACTGCTTCACATAGCAGTCCATCTGCAAGAGACCCACGGAGTAGATCGCCGCGACACGCACCGGCCCTACCACTTTGTCACGTAGTTGCAACAAGCGGTCTTCCATCCGGCGAAACGCATCAAGCAGTTCGCGCGAGCCTTCCATATACATGCGGCCGGCGGGCGTCAGTTCTAACGGGCGCTTGCCCCGATTGATCAGCGGCAACCCCAGGCGGTCTTCCAGCATCTTCACCGTTTCACTGGCCACAGGTTGTGAAACGCCCAGCGCTTTCGCGGCGCGCGAAAAGCTGCGCAGCGAGGCGACTTCACAGAAGAGTTCCAGATCGCGCAGATGCATGAGCGAGTCTTTATCGAAATTCCCAATAGATAGGCGAGTACATTATCGGCGGTTTCAGGTGGCAATTTTAGGAATGCACGATATTGATCGTCAAGCGCCATCTTGTTTCCCGATGACAGATTTCCAATTTGCCAACCGGGTTCGCGCAGACTGGATCCAATTTCCCCAGCTTTTCTCAGTTTTTTCGTCAACTCTCACCGCGACTCCCGCTAGTGTATTGCTTGCAATGCATGGTGGGCTCGGAATTGACCCGCTGGAATCACCTTTCCTCAATCCCGCGGTCGTCACAGGTTGCAGCGACAAACTCGGTGATCCATATAACGGGCGGCTTGCCCCGTAGCGCAGTCACAGGCTCTGCCGTCTCCGAAATCACATTCCAGAGCCGAAGCCACAAACGGAATGGCTGCAATTCCTGCTGAAATCGCGGCGCAATTTCTACCAGCCCGGGTTAAACTGGGCTTGCGACACCTGTGGCGACGGACAGTTTCCGCTGGCACAGGCGGCATCAAATTTCGCGACCGAGTCTTCTCTTTCAGCCAGGATTGCCAGCCATGTGGATGTTCCGGCGTCATGTTTTATGGTGTGTCATGGGAGGCTTTCTCGCTCTGGCCGGTTGTCAGTCAGAACAACCCCAACCGGAAGTTGTGCCCGACGGGACATCGACCACCGAAATCACGATCGAGCCCACCTCCAGCCATCCCAGTGCCGGTGGTGTCAATGACGTGGGGCAGGCTCTGCACATGGTCACGGCCGACGCCGCGGTACAGCACGCGCTCAAGTCCGTCCAGGCAGGGAAATTAGAGACCGCATTCGACTTTCTGCCGGTAGAGTATCAATCCGACATTGCCACCCTCGTGCAGACATTTGCCCAGCGCATGGACCCGGAACTCTGGGAAGAGCTGTTTGTGACCTTGGGAACTGGCGTAAAGGTCCTGCGGGAACAGAAGGAACTGATTCTCGAAATGCTGAAAAATCCCGAACAGGCCGAGCAACAGCAACAGCTCGCCAAAAACTGGGACAGCATGGTTGAGACCCTCGAATTCGTCATCGAGAGTGATCTCTCCCGTCTCGACAAGCTCCAGGCCTTCAGCCCTAGAGAGTTTCTGGGAACCACGGGCAACAAACTACTGGCAGGCTTGCGGCAACTGGGCTCGGCGGCGGGTCAGAATCCCCTCGATCAATTGGGCCAGGCGGAAGTCAAGTTGATTTCAACAACGGGCGAAACTTCCGTCGTGAGTCTGAAGTTTCCCAGCGACGACGCTCCGCAGGAAATCACGTTTGTCAAAGTGAATGGCCGCTGGATTCCCGAATCGCTGGCCAACTCCTGGGCCGATTCAATGCAGTCCGCCAAGGATCAACTGGAGTCGTTAACCCCAGAAGTCATCGCCGCGCAAAAAGACCAGTCGATGCAGATGCTGGGACTGGTCGGCAGCGTGTTCGAGCAGATGCGCACCGCCAAAACTGCCGAGGAACTGCAAGGTGCCGCCTTGCCCCTGGTGTTTCAAGCGATGCAGATGCAGTCGCTGTTCACGCCCCAGCAGAAAGGGCCGACCGACGGTGTGATGCTGATCATCGACGGGGAATTAAACGATGAAGCCTATACCAAACTGCTCAGCGATCTGGAACAGCTCACCGACAACCCGGAACGAGCGACGCGTTCTTCCAGCATTTCTGGTGGGCAAATCGTGATTGAACTGCGTCCCGTGGAAGACCCCATTTCATTCGCCGAAAAGCTCACGTTGGGGACGGAAAAAGAGGTCGATGCCACCGCCCGCACGATTCGACTGAAACTGCCGGCAGAATAGTCGCGCGGGAAATGAAAATGGCCTCGCAGAAACTAAGTCTGCGAGGCCGAATGGAGTCGGTCTGTGCCGTCCTTGTCACAAACGCGCCAGGCGTTTTCTTAGGGCGGTTCAGCAGTTGCCTGCTGCCGCTGAGTGGGCATCGAATTGTCGAACCGGTTCATCCAGAGACCGCACGGGCGGGATTGGTCTCCATCAACCGCGACAGCCAGAGTCACATCGAGGAAGCCGGGCTGACGATTCGGGCGGACGAATCACCAGCGTTGGGAAACCTGGATCTGAGTTGGGCTGTCTGAAGGTTTCAGGCTGCGAGGTTGTCGGAGCCTTCTTCGTCGTCGTAAATCAGGTAATAGATGTTGGTCGAGCATTCTTCGAGGAATGCCTTTATCGTTTCGCTGCTGACAGAACCTGAGAGTTCTTCCAGCGCCGCCACAATCCGATCGACATCGTCGCTGTTGATTTCTTCGTACTCAATCTCTTCGGCCACGGCCACCTCCTGAGTGCCAGTTTCAATGTCCAGCCGATATACCGCGTCGGCACACAGGGATATCGGCGGACCAGCCGCGGGCGATGAGAGTAGCCGGAAATTCCCAGTAGGATCGCGAGAGACCAGCAGGCAGCGTTTCCCCAGACGGCAAAGTCTCTCAGGCATGCTTCGATTTCTTGCCTTTCTTTGCGGTCTTCTTTGAGGCTTTGGAAGCCCTCGCCTGGGACTCCGTCGCTTGGGAAGCCTTCTTGCCGCCTGGAAAAATCTGATCCCAGCCCTTGGAAAACTTGTCATTCGAGCCCGTGTGTACGGTGTAGCCGGTCATGGGACTTTCTCCTGAATGAATCCCGAATGCATGTCTCGGGAAGGTAATCACTCTGTCATGTTCTGCGAATGTTTCTGGCATCGGACAGAAACATTCGCAATACACTTTATCTGTTCGAACTTGGCCGGCTGGTCGGTAAATTTGGCATCTGATGGACTTGAAGGTACAGAACACCGAAGATGAGACCATGCCAGCCAATCAGCCCTAGACACCCCATCGTCCAAGCGATACGGTCACTCATTTGTTGACCCTCAAGCTCAGATTTCGGCGCCAAACTGATCGCGACCATCAGAAAGAAGAGGTTAAGCGCAATTGTCACCTGCGACATTCGCGGATGTGCCAGCCACCATTCCCGCGGACGATCCCACCAAAAGACTGTGGCGCTAATTAGCAGCACGACAATCAATGACATACCGGAAAAGATCACAGCACAAAATGGCTGGCAGACCAGCGAGAGAATTCCATCGTAGACCGTCCACGCCATAGCCATCATATAGGCTACGATACCGGTCAGGAACGCGGCCAGGATATTTGGCGGTTGTGTCGGGAAGATTGACTTCATTTCCGCACAGTATGCAGCCAGCCAGTTGACTGTCAAACTCTCTCGTGAAACATCGATGTGATCAGATCTGTCCGCTTTGCAGTCAGTGGCTTGCATGTGTTACCGTAAAGACTAGTGCGTGATCAAACATATAAGGACTCTCTGCATGGTAACGTCGTTGCTATTGACTCTCGCATTGGCCCAATCACCGCAGACCGCCGTCACCGATGCGGCCGCCGAAGCCCAGCACATCTCGAACTTGCGGCAGGTGACAGCGGGATTGCCTCGGGCTGGCGAAGGTTACTTCTCGCCAGATGGTCAGTGGATCGTCTATCAGGCGTACCCGGTCGGTTATCCGTTCTATCAGATCTATGTGCAGAAGCTCGATGAATCGACGCCGCGACTCTTGAGCACCGGCCGTGGTCGCACCACCTGTGCCTATTTCTCGCCTGATCAAACGCAGATTCTGTTCGCCTCGGCGCATACCGATCCGCAGATCGATCAGACAGAACTCGCCGCGCGGGAAGAAGCCGCCAAAGGGGGCCGTCGCCGCTACATGTGGGACTTCGATCCGCATATGGACCTGTATGTGATCAACTTCAACGGCACCGGTATGAAGCGTTTGACCGATACGCCGGGTTACGACGCCGAAGGGAGTTATTCGCGCGATGGCAAACAGATTGTCTTCACCTCGTCGCGCGATGGTGATGCCGACCTCTACATCATGGATGCCGATGGGACGAACACGCGGCAACTCACGAATCAGCCGGGGTACGATGGCGGCCCGTTCTTCTCGCCCGATGGCCAATGGGTCATCTACCGCAGTGATCGCGACAAAGAGCACATGCTGCAACTCTATGCCATCTCGGTGGATGGTAAGACCGAAGTCCAACTGACGAAGAACCTCGATGAGGTCAACTGGTGTCCGTACTTCCATCCGTCGGGCAAGTACATTATCTGGTCACGGGCCGATTACAGCCGGGGACCGATGGGAGCCCACTTCAATCTGTTTCAGATGGATCTGAACTGGGACAAAAGTACGGTGAGTGCGGGCAAGATTACCCAGATCACGCACAGCACCGCCGCCGATGTGCTGCCGGTCTTCAGCCCCGATGGCACCAAGCTGATGTGGACCTCGACCCGCGGGACCGATGGCACCAGTCAGCTCTGGATTGCCGATTGGAAAGCGGAGTAACGCTGCCAGTCATCGGGCGAGATGCGGCCATCATGCAGGGCGGAAGCGACCAGCACTTGTGAGACGCCAAGTTCCTGCCAGTGGGCGACATCACGGAGATTCCGCACGCCCCCCCCGGCGGTGAGTGACACTTGCGGATGCGATTGCAGCAACTGGCGGCACAGGTCCGCCGTACTGCCACCGGTTCCCATACCAACATCGTGCAGATCGAGCACGATCATCTGGGTGATGCCGGCGGCTATCGCTGTCTGTGCGATCGTGGCCGGATCGTTCGGCCAATCGGTTGTGGCGAGCGGTTGGCCCTGTTTCAAGTCGAGGCTGAAGACCCAGCGCGATGGATCCGTCTGCTGTAACAGATCACGCAGCCCTTGCGGTGTCGCCAGCGATTCCAGTCCGGCGACAAGCGTGATCTGCGGATGCCGCAGCAGTGGTTGAGCGGAGATCGCGTCGACGATGCCCGCATCGATGACCAGTTCAAACCCTTGTTCGCTGAGTTGCTGATACGCGTCGATGTTCGGTCGCTGCCGCAGAATGCCATCCAGATCGGCGACATAAAATCGACGGAAACCGAACTGTTCACGGAGCGCAATCGCGATATCCATCGGTTGGGACGTATCGCACCAGCGACTGACGATGGGCCGATACTCCGACCGTTGACCGGCCATCCCGCGCACGACCTGACCGTTCAGCAGATCAATGACGGGAAGGATGGTCGGGCTGACCGGCATGTGGGAATTGTGTGGCACTGGCTTTGCCAGTGTTCTCGTAATTCACAGTAAAGGAATACCGTCACTGGCAGAGCCAGTGGCACACGAGTCCACTTCAGCATCAGAGTTTTACGATGCCGGTGGTGGGGGCGGAGGCGGCGGAGTCACCGGAGCTGCAAATGCCGCTTGCCATTCGGGAACCTGATTCGCCGCCGTCCAGCCCGACAGATGCGGTGCCCATAACAGCGTCTGTGGCGTTACCTCGCCGGTGGCGATCCCCTGTCGCACCTGATCCGGCCCAAACGGCCCGCGCGATTGACCATTCATCGCCACATGCCAGACGCCCCCAGGTGGTGGCGGTGGTACCGCGGCGGTGGCAGGTGCGGCTCCGCCCAGCACGCCCGGCATGTTCATCATCCGGCCGGCCATCGCGAGTCCCATTCCCAGGCCGAGGCCGTCGCTGCCACCGCCGGGGTTTTTGGCGGCGTCAGCCATCGCGGTCCCGAACTGGTACTGTTGATACTTCTGCATATCGCCGACCACACCCATGCTGGTGCGGGTATCGAGGGCTTTCTCGACCGCTTCGGGGAAAGAGATGTTGACGATGAACAACTGCGGCACTTCCAGGCCGTATTCATCATCGATCTTCCCGCATACATACTTCCGCAAGTCTTCCGAGAACTCGCGGTAATGGGCGGCCAGATCGAGGGCGGCAATCTGCTTTTCGCCGATCAAGTCGGCAAAGGCCTCGTTAATGATCGACCGCAAGAGTTCGCTGACTTCGTCGGCTTCGACCACGCCATCGGTGCCAACCAGTTCGGTCAGCAGGGCCTTGGCATCGGTGGCCTTCATCGCATACGTGCCGAACGCCCGCAGACGGATTGGCCCGAACTCCGGATCGCGCAGCATGATGGGGTTCGGCGTGCCCCACTTCAAATCGGTGATTTGCCGCGTGCTGATGAAATAGACTTCCGAGCGAAACGGGCTGTTGAAGCCGTACTTCCACCCGGCGAGCGTGCTCAGCAGCGGCAGGTTTTCGGTATTCAGTGTGTGCGTGCCGGGTTCAAAGATGTCGGCGACCTGACCGCGATGGACAAACGCCGCGAGTTGTCCAGGCCGGACGATGAGTTGCGCCCCCTGCTTGATTTCGTTCTGATACCGGGGGAACCGCCAGACCAGCGTGTTCCGCGTATCATCGAGCCACTCGACGATATCAATGAATTCATGACGCAATTTGTCGAACAGACCCATGATCAGGAACTCCGACGGGAGCAGCGAACGGTAAGTGAAGCCCGGCTGCCTGATTGTAGCGGTGATGGAACAACAGTGACAATAGGCGGCCAACTTCGCCGGTACGAATACGGCCGCCGCCGATGTTCGGATCACAAAAAAAGCCACCGCGCTGTCGCGCGGTGGCTACCCGAGTCGTGACAAAGCCGGAAACTATTCCGCCAGTGTCTGCGTGGCATCCACGTCGGCCGTTTCGTCCACGACTTCCGGGGCCTGATCGATGGGTTGATTGCGGCAGATGAAATTGATGATCGACCCGGTGGCATCGCGCGTCATGGTCACATCCAACATGTTGTAACCCGCAGCCACCAGCAGATCACGGCATTCCTCTTCCGTGCGTTGATAGAAGTACCAGTCGACCAGCCATTGGTATTTGGCGGCGTTATAGAACCGGCAGTCTTTGAACGCGAGATAGACCACGCCCCCTTCCGCGAGGCTGTTCCGCAAACCGGCGAGCATCCGGATCAGTAGCCGAGTGGGGATGTAATCGAACAACCCCACGCTGTAAATCACGTCGCGCTGACCAAAAACTTCGATATTCCGTTTGCTATTCCCCATCTTCAACGCATTGTGCTGCACACCCTCAAGTTGAATCTGAGGTGGCAATTGCGGCACGATGGTCTGCTGGATGCAGTCGAGGGCCGCCTCATCCTGGTCGACGCAGGCCACCTGCATCAGGCAATCGTCTGGCAGATCAAACGGTCCCGTATACTCTCGACCCGGTCCCGAGGCGACATCGAGCACGGTCATGCGGCGGCGGACCAGTAACTCGTCGACCAGGAATTGACGGGCCATCAGCAGACGATTCTTGATGGCCTGGCCTAGCTCTGTCTGCAGGAAGTACGCATCGATATAGCCTCCCAGACCCTGCGATTTGGTCCGACCTTCGTAAATGGCGGTCAGCATCTGGTAGTCACCCGCGTAACCACGCGGTTTGGCGAGCGCGTGTCGCATGTACCAACTGAGCGAGAACCAGGGTTCGATGACGTTCCGAAACCGTGCTTGAGTCTGACGAAGCAGCGGGGTATCGGCCTCCAGGGTGCGGGCGAGTTCGCCGCAGGCCAGTTCGCAGCGATCGATGGCGGCGATCAGTTGAGCCAGCAGTTCGGGCTGGGTTGGTTCCGCCTGGGGATCCATCGCCGACTCGAGCCGCGTCAGACTGCGTGTCAAATCGGCCACATAAGTTGCGAAGAAGTCTTCGATGGCTGGCATGGGTCGGTCCTCGAATGAGGGGATTGAAAAGAAAGGAGATGCATCGAATCCAATGCCTGGGTGCGCGTCTGGATGCATCTTGCTTGGAGGGGTGACCCGCACGCCAGTGTTCATCAGGAGAAATCTGGAGCGATTCTCCGGAAAGTTACGGGGATGGACTTTTATGCACGTGGGTTTGTAGCGGTTATACTGACTGCGTGGTCAGATAGTCGCGGTGATTCCCGTGAAGATACGGTGAAACCACTCGTGGTGCGCGCGTGGCGCTGTTCAGTAAGGGCTTTCAGGCATGCTCATGCAGTCGATGCAATCGTTAACACCCCACCTGGGCCAGTCGCAGGGCGTGCTATTCCAGCTCAGAAGGTGACACGCGCGACTCAATCGCTTCCGCGCGATGACTTTTGAGCTATGTTCCGATTGGAGAGAACGGGCGGCCTTCACCTGTGACAGCGATCACGCGGGGGTGTGCGGCGTGATACGGACTCGCCGTGAAGCGGACTTTCCGTCTGCTGTTTTCCGCACAGATTCATGCTCCATTTGCCAGCCGCCTCTCAGAGACCAAACAGGGAAACCCATGCGTTCGAGTGTCATCGAATTGCCACCCAGACTGATGGTCTCGGTACGGGATCACACCGATTGGGTTATGGCGCTCGAAGCCGGAGTCGAGATCGTCGACCTTCCATGGAGTTTGACGATGTCGCTGTGGCCGGCTCATGGCGACCCTTTGCTGGTCCGCCTCGCCGCCGATGCATCACAGTGGCCACCGCAGTTTGGCATCGCGGTTGATTGTGGAGAGCTGTCGCAACTTCCGGCACGCAGCGCCTGGCTGCCGGTGCCGGAGTCTGCACGCTGGGCGCGACTGGGCCTGGCCAGTCTGGCCCACGTTGTCGATTGGAAAACGAATTGGGTCGCCGCACGCCACCGTTTGGATGCGGAACGTACCCGGCCGCTGTCGTGGTGGGCTGTGGCTTATGCCGACCATCGGCTGGCACAAGCCCCGTCGCCGTCCGAGATCATTTCCGCGGCGATCGAAACTGGTTGTGCGGGACTGGTCCTGGATACGTTCATCAAGTCGGGGCCGACCCTGACCGACCTGATGTCTCCGCCGGAGTTAACCGCGCTGCTGCAGCAGGCGCGGGACTTTCAGCTTCCGGTGGTCATCGCCGGGGGTGTGGAAAGTGATGACCTGGAATGGGTCTGCGATCTGGAACCCGCCGTCGTCGCCGTGCGAACCTGCGTGAGCCGGTATGGGGAATACGACCAGCCGTTGAGTCCGACACGTCTGGCGTGGTTCCGTCAATCGCTGGATGACGCCGTCGAATTCAATCGCGCAGAGTGGCAGGCAACGCGCGCCCTTTATGGGACATCCAGCAGCGCCCCGGCCTGATCGAGATTGGACTGGATTTCCGCTTCGATCTGGGGATTTCCCTGTGGTCCTGCGGCGATGAGTTGAGGAAATCGATCGCGCGCCGTCCACAGCAAGTTTTGCTGTGCCGGTCTTTTGCGGCTGGCGGTCTGACCCAGTTCTTGTGACATCTGCTTGAGTCGGGGACTGAGCCGCGCCGCGCAGGCTTGCCACTCGGCATCCGAAACCCTGTCCGCAATCAAGGCTGCAACTTCGTGCTGCATGGCACGCAGTTGCCGGTACTTTAACTCACCTTGAGCGCGACTCAAGTACGGATGATTCCATAGCGGTTCAAACACGCTGGATAGGCTGAGCCCCAGCGCGATCAGCAGGGCCAGCGACAGACCCAGAAGCGGAACCCAGCGATGTTTCCGGGTTCGTGGTTTTGCGGGTTGGGGCTGGTCGGGTGGTTCAAGCATCATCGTAGTGAGAATTTGGACTTCACAAAAAAAAGTTCCAATCCGAAACGCAGACCGCTGCGTTCAGATTTCCCGTGCGAATCGCGGGACGATGCCCCGAATTGTCTGGGGATATTGACGCATCTCGGGTGTACGGTACAGTGTTAACCCGGTGAACAGTCGAGCACAATGACCGTGTTCACCGCGCGGTTCGGTTTTCGGAGAGTCTCCATGCAAGTGTCGTGTCCGTTCTGTCACGTCACCCTGGCCATTCCGGACAGTCTGATTGGTTCCGGTCAGCCGGTGAAATGTGCCCAGTGTCAGCAATCGTTCGCCGTGGCTCCGCCTCCACAGGCCCAGTCCGCAATGCCCACTGTTGCCGCCGCATACGGTCACGCGGCTCCTGTTCAACATCCGGGACACCACCCGGGTTATGCACCAGCCCCGGCCCAGAGTGGTTATCAACCCCTGCCCGCGCAACAGCCCATTCCAGGCTCGCCTTACGATCTGCCCGTGCCTCCCGTTCCCAGCCGTTTGGGATTGTATGCGGGGATTGGTGGCGGCGTGGTTTTTCTGGCAATTCTGGTCGTCGCGATCTGGCCCCGCACGCCCAAGCCCGACCCCTTGCAGGAACTGATCAAGGTGCCGGTGTCCGAGGGGATAGCCAACACCGTGGTGTTGAACCCCAGCGCGGTCAACAATCCCGCAGCGCCGTCAGCGACCGGTTCACTTTCCCCCTCAGCGGGTGCCGCACAGCAGCAGGAACTGATCCCGTCTGCGGCCCCGGTCATCGAACCGCTGGTGTTGCCCCCCGTGGAATGGCGGGGTAAGTCGGATCTGACGTTGCTGGAAGCGGCGGCGAGCCGCCTGGAAGCCCAGATCGCCCAGGCGAATCAGCATCTGGCACCGTTTCGAGCCCAGCGTGATGAACTGGCCGCCGAAGTCAAAGCCGCCACCGATCCCGAAGAATAGTTTCCGTCGTGTGCCGCGTCGGTCATCCGTGCCTTGTGTCGACATGTGTTATTGAGGATTCACGCGATGTTCTCCTGCAATCGCCCTCCGCATCCCTCGCACTTCAGCGGTTTCGCTGGACTGCTGACCTGTTGTCTGCTGACCTGTAGCGTCGCCGTGGCACAAAGCCCGTTGCCTTTGAACCCGAATCAATTGCCGATTCGTCCGCAAGATCTGATTCCGAAAGGCACCCCACGGCCGAAGCCGGAAGCCCCGCCGTCCAAAGATCGCATCACGGAGGCGATCAAGCGGCTGGAAGCCCTGGAGGCCGAGAAGGCCAGCGTGCTGCAAGAGTTCACGCAGCTTCCGCAAGACATTGTGCGGTTGCAGCAAATGCTGAAGTGGATTCAGCACTGGCAGGAGGCCGACTTCATCCTCGGGAACTCCACCAGTTCTGTCGCCATGGCCATTCGCCGCGTCGATAACAATTTCAAAGTCGAATCGATCGCCAAGAATGCCGACGTGAAAACCGGAGTCGCCGCGGCCCGTCAGGCGGGCGTGCTGCGGATTGGTACCCCCGTGGCGAAGGAACTGGCCCGGCAGATGAGTGGTCGTGTTCAGGAACAGGATCTGCTGCCCTCGGAATTTGTCGCGCGGATTCAGAACGACGTGTGGAAAGCGCATCGCTTTGTGCCCCTCGATCCCGATGTCGAAAACCCGACCTTCGTAGTCTTTCGCGATGCCCAGCACAATCAGCAGCGGCTCGGTTTTCTGGTGGGCGATGCGGGACCAAACCAATTTGTGATGCGCCCCGTCAGCCGCACCAATCGCGATGTTGCCCGGGGTGTTGTGCAGACCGGGTCTGTCCGAGCCGAGCGCGGTAAAGACATCGTGGGCTTTCTGGAAGAGGGCGATTCGTTTCTCGATTACTGCGTCTTGAACGTTGCCCAGAAGGTGGGGACGCCGGAAGACATTCCAAACTTCATTTGTGTGGCGGTCCATGTGGCGCTGGAAGTTCCGGAGCTGGACGAAGAAGACCGCCAGAACGCGATTCGTGAAGTGGAAGTCGTCAGCCCGGAGACCGACACCGACAGTTTTAATGCCGCCTTTGGTTTGAAGTTGGCTCACGTCAACGCCCGTTCCAATGCCGACTTTATCACCAAGGCGCAGCGCGCCGCGGAAGACAAGCTATATCAGAAGCTGATCGAAATCGGCATCCCGGTCGTCGAGCGGGAACACCTCGACACCGTCGAACGCGAACGCAAAACACTGCGTCGCCGGTCCAGCCGCGATTTCGGCAACCAGCTAGATGCCACGCACGTGCTGGTCGCCGATGTCGATGAGTCGGTCACGGGGCGCATCACCTTGAACATACGTCTGGTCGATGTCAGCACGGGTCAGGCCGTGTGGGCCGGTTCGGGTGCCGAAACGCTGCCCCGCGCCGAAGACTGGGGCGGCTTCATGCTGCACGGCGGTCGCCCGGTGATCGCGAACACCGATCAGTTGGACGATGCGGTCAAAGCGCAGCTCATCGAGACGCCTCGGGCGATGATGGTGGGCAATGATGAGTCGTCCACGGTGATTCCCAATCGCGTGCTGCTGGTGGAAGAGGCGGGCCAGGCCGGCGTGACGACGGCACTCTACCGGCCGCTGTTTGGCCGCAAGTCGCAACCTCTCAGTTTCTCTTCCGCGTTGACCCCGGTGAACACTGTGGAAGCCGTCCCCCGCGACCAGCAGTACCGGTATCTCATGTGGCAACTGGGGCAGAAAATGCTCACGCCCGCTGGTCGAATCACCGAAATCAAGCCCGTGGGCGACCATCATCAGGCGACGGTGACCCTCGGCAAACAGCATGGCGTCAAACAAGGCGATCTGTTACGCGTTTTGCGTAAGAACGAGACTTCGGCTGGCCCCGATGAGCGACTGATCCCCTGCGGTATTCGTGCCACTGTCGTCTATGATAATTATTGCGAAGCCCTGGTCACACCTTCGGGTCTGGGTGGATATTGGGATGATGCCGCGTATGCCCCGCAAGTCAGCGATGTCGTGATCTCGCGGTTCGATCGGCGCCGCAAAGTGGCCGTCTTCCCCGCAGCCTTTCGTGATCCTCAAAGTGCCGCTGAACGTCGCGCCTCGAAATGGGACGAAAAGAACAAATTCGGCCTATTCAGTTATCGCGATGAAGCCATCGAAAAGATGCAGGCCATCCGGTTGCGGCTGCGTGATGAAGTCCGGCAAGGGGTCGAAAAGCTGAACGTGGAAGTCGTGCAGGGAGAATTGGCACAAACGGTGGACCAGCAGTGTGCCGAGGCCTGGGCCAAAGGCTGCCGCATCGCCATTGGAGGAGTGGTCACCTCCGTCAGTACGCAGCGCTTCCGGTTTGAATTGCAACTCGTCGAACTGCAAGAGTCTGGCTCTGGCTATGGGATCGGCAAGGTGCTGGTCTCAGAGAAACTGGAAGTCACCGAGAAACTGGGTCTGCAACAGGCGGCAAACTGAAGGCTCGCCGCTGGCTGGCAGGGCTGCGCAGGCTCTCAACGACTGGTCTGCGAGGGTCGCGGCCAGCGGGGCGGAAAGAGCACGCAGGCCAACACCACCAGCAGCCCGAACAGGCTGTAGCCGTAGGTGAACACCCACGGCGGTAACTCAAAAAACAGCACGCGATGCAGCCAGATCGCGATCCAGTCTCCCTCGTAAGTCTGTTGACCCGCCTGCGTGCGCAGATGATTTTCCCAGGTGGTCAGCGGGCAGGTGATTCCCAACCACGCTTCAAACACCACAATCGCAATCGCCAGCAGATGGACTCCGCGAAACCAGAGATTTCTGACCCACCGCCATCGCAAAACGCCTCCCAGCAGAATCAGTAAAAGGCCCAGCACGACAAACGCCACGTAGCTCACATGCAGCACCAGCACCCCGTTTGCCGCCATTTGCGTCCACGTCTTCATCGTTGCATCTCGCGAGGTCTTGCGAACATCAGACAGTTCGCCCATAAGATGCCCCGCGGCGGCGATTATTCCCGAATTGTCGAGGAAGTTCTGAGACTCGTCCGCGAACAGCGCAGGGAAATCGCGGCAATCACCGCCCCGGTCAGGTTGCTGACCAGATCCCAACCCGTGTTCACATATCCGCCAACGTTCGTACTCGGAATCAGCAGCGTGGCGGTGAACTCGATGACTTCATTGAGGGCACCGAATCCGCAGGCCCCCGCGACACACAACAGCAGCACGCCGAACGTCGGTTCAAGGGGTCGAGCCGCTTCCAGCGAAGAGGCAATCGCACGCAGTCCCTGCCAGCAGACCCACGTCGTCACTCCAAAGCCGAAGGCATGCACCAGTTGGTCGTACTTCAGCAGATTCGGAATCAACCACCAGCTATAGACGACAGCGTTCGATCCATTATGCGGCCACGATTCGGGAATCGGCACAAGTCCGCCCACCATGTGCGCGAGTCCCCACGCACTCAATCCCCACAACACGGGCCGTGGTAAATCACAGCCGCGATGCACCGCGATCACCACGCCGCACAAGATGACCATCACCACACTGTAGAAGATGAACTCACCATTGCCCGTCCAGATTGCTGTGGCAATCGCAGGCAGCAGGTAGGCCAAGGTGAACAGCACCACAGTCAACGGCATGCGTGGCGGTGTCGTCTCAGAAGTTGCGGACTTTTCAATCACTCCCGATCTCACTTTCGTTCCGAGACGGCAGGCTCTTTCCGGGTTGCCAGCATCCCGCTTTCGGCGTTCCACTTCGTCATACCGAATTGACGGCGGATCCCCCGGCCCATTACGTTAGCAGCATTCCAGGTTAAGGCGAAGAAGACCGATGCTTTCCAAACGGATCATTCCCTGTCTTGATGTTCACGCCGGGCGGGTCGTCAAGGGGGTCAACTTTCTGAATCTGCAAGACGCGGGCGATCCCGTTGAGGTTGCCGCACGGTATGAGGCTGACGGGGCCGATGAACTCGTCTTCCTCGATATCACGGCCAGTCATGAAGAACGCGAGATCATTCTCGACGTGGTCCGCCGCACCTCGGAAGTCTGTTTCATGCCGCTGACGGTGGGCGGGGGCATCCGCACGCTCGACGATATCCGCCAGTTACTCTCCGCCGGTTGCGACAAAGTCTCGATCAACTCGATGGCGGTCAAAAACCCAGAGTTCATCCGTGAAGCCGCACTGCGGTTTGGCAGTCAATGCATCACGGTCAACATCGATCCCAAACGCGTCATCAAAGAGGGGCGCGAAGTGTGGGAAATCCACATCAACGGCGGCCGCGTGCCGACTGGGTTGGAAGCGGTCGCGTGGGCCCAAGAGGTCGAACGGCTGGGTGCCGGTGAGATCGTGCTGACCTCGATGGACGCTGATGGCACCAAGAATGGTTACGACCTGCCCATGACCCGTGCCGTTGCCGATGCCGTGAACATTCCCGTCGTGGCGAGTGGCGGCGCCGGTCATCCCGAACATCTCTACCAGATTCTGACCGAAGGCCATGCTCATGCGGCCCTCGCCGCGAGCATCTTCCACTATGGCATGTTCCCCATCGGCGTGACCAAGGACTACCTCGCCGAGCGTGGCGTGCCGGTCCGCTTCAACAGCCTTGCTGGTGCGACGTGACGGCAACCACGTCACAATTTTTGGCTGAGCAGATCGAACTCGCCTGCCTGCTGGAAGCGACGGCTCGCAAGCCGGGAAATGTCCATCCCGCCGCGAGTTTTCATGACTTGAATTACACCGATTTCGTGAAAGCCGCCGCCGCCTGTGCGGGGCCGTTAGCGCATGCGGCAACCACGGGTGTGGGCCCCGCGATACTCCAGGCCACTCGCGCCACCCAGATGGTCTGCCGGTCGAATGTCAATCTCGGCATCTGTCTGTTGCTCGCTCCGATCGCTGCCGTGAGTGACGCCGCGCAACTTGAAGCACAAATTCCTGCCATGAGTGCTGCCACCACGGTGGCCGATGCCGAGGCTGTTTACACGGCGATCCGGATGGCCACAGCGGGAGGGTTGGGCCAGGTCGAGAAGCACGATGTCTCCGCAGCCCCCACAATCACATTATTTGAGGCCATGCAACTCGCCGCCGATCGCGATGCCATCGCCGCGGAATGGGCCAGCGGGTACGCGGGCCTGCGTGGCGAACTCACCGCCTGGCTGGTCGAAGAATGGGAGCGGGCCCAGCAGAGGGTCGACTCATTGAACGTCAACGGTCTGCTTGCGCCGGCCTTGGAACTGGCGATTCTGCAAACACAATTGCGGTTCTTAACCCGGGGTGACACGTTGATCGCCCGCAAATGTGGCCGTGAACTGAGTGAGGCCGCCGCCGGACAAGCACGGGCCATTATCGAGGCGGGTGGCTGGTATACCCCACAGGGGCGAGAACTCATCAGCCGGTTCGACGCCTGGTTGCGAGCAGATGGTCATCGCCGGAACCCCGGCACAACGGCCGACCTGCTCGCCGCTTGCCTCTTTTACGCGATTCGGAAAGGATGGATCACGCCGCCATCGCGATCCGAGGTGCTGGAGCAGGCCGCACGCAGCGCATCTTCAAATTCGACGAGTGACTGACCATGTCCGCCAACCGTTTCCGTGTGCGTGTCACCAAAGATCATCTGGTCTTCAGCGCGGCCCATTTCATCACGTTCAATGGCAACATCTGCGAACGGCTGCATGGTCATAACTGGCGGGTTGCGGTCGAAGTGGAAGGTCTGCTCGACGAGAACGGCTATGTGTTCGATTTCATCGCGCTGCGCGATGCCACGCAGAAACTGGTCCACGAACTCGATCATCGCATGTTACTCCCCACGCAACATGCGCAGATTCACGTCACGCCCGATGACCGCGAAGTCACCGTGCGGTTTGAGGAGCGGCGGTGGGTCTTCCCGCGTGAGGATTGCATCCTGCTGCCCATCGCGAATACCACGGCGGAATTGATCGCGCACTGGATGGCGGAGCAGTTGCGCGCCGTGATTCAATTAGTTCCCAAACATTTCGTCGATCGCCTGCGAGTCGATATCGAAGAGAATTTCGGTCAATGGGCCGGTTGTGAATTGATGGTTGATGGTTGAAAAGCCGCCACCGCCGAGTGGCGGGCCTTAAAATCGAGGGACACATGCGACAAATCGCGATTGTCTGGTTGTGCTTGACGACCATCGTCACCGCAGCAGAACCGATCACTCACGACTGGGTGCAGGTCACGTCCAAAGCCGCGTGGCAACCGCGTGATTCCAGTGGCGAACTCGTCTTTCAGGATCGGCTGTGGATCTTCGGCGGCTGGTTCGATTCCTACTCGCCCCCGCCGCGCGATGTCTGGTCGTCCGCGGATGGCAAGCTCTGGGAGCAGATTTCACCCGAAGCGCCGTGGAAGTACAGCGACCTGCCGATGACCGCCGTCTTTCGTGATCAGATGTGGTTCCTTGGCGGTTGGACCAACGGCCGCTTGCCGGGGCATGGAGCGACGGCCGAAATCTGGTCATCGACGAATGGCCGCCAATGGAACCTCGCGACCAACATGCCGGGCTGGTCGCCACGTCTCGCCGCCGGGGTCACCATCCATAACGATCGACTGTGGATCATCGGTGGCACCGAGAACTACTACTTCGGCGATGCCTCCAGCCTGAAGAACGATGTCTGGTCTTCCGCCGATGGCAAGATGTGGGAGCAGGCGACCGAGCACGCTCCCTGGGCACCCCGGGCTTATCATCAGGTTGTGACTCACGCGGGAAAACTCTGGGTGTTCGGCGGCGGGAACTATGTGCCGGAGTATCAGGCGACCAACGATGTCTGGTGTTCGACCGACGGCAAGACCTGGGAACAAGTCACCGATCATGCCCCGTGGTCGCCTCGGTTATGGTTCTCCGCGGTGACCTATCGTGATCACATGTGGGTTGTCGGCGGCTGGTCAAATCATCCCGCGAAAAACTGGGACGATGTCTGGTACTCACGCGATGGCAAAGACTGGCACGAATTGAAGTCCAACGTGAAATGGAAAGAACGGCACGAACATTCCACGTTTGTGTTTCAGGACAAACTGTGGGTCGCCGGCGGTCATGCCCAACCGCTCAACAGCGAAGTGTGGGTGCTCGACCTGCCCCCGGATTTCGTGACGAAGTGACACGCCCGCGCGCCGGTTCCAGACTACGGAATCATATAGGCCAACCCCGTGGCGGCGGCCCCTTGGTAGATCGCGCCGCGCAGGCTCAGTGGCATCAGGTATTTGCGATACGGCAGGTAACTCCCCGGGCGATCTTCACCCAGCGAGTAAACTTCTTCGAGGGGGCAATCGGCTCCCATCAGATACGGCATGACCGCGACACGTCCGTAGAAATGGGCCGCGGAAACAAACGGTTGCAGCAGTTCATCTTCGGGCATCCACGCACACAAACCGGTATTGCACGTCAGCTTGTTGTGCTTGAGACCCGGGAGACCGTAGTAATAACCCATGCGTTCCAGGTTCGGTTCTTCAAAGTACGCGGGGCGGTGCCGCATGGCCGTGGCGTCCCAGGAGAATGGCTCCAGACACCAGCCCCGGCCGAGTCCCCCCGGTTGCGGTGCGACGCCGGCTTCCGCCAGATGCGGACGGGCCAGATTTTCGGGAGCGGCGGGCGTGGGGGCGGCCAGGCTGGCACGCAGGTCGCCTATCGGCCGATCTTGCAGCAAGGCATCGGTCAGGGCAGATTTCACAGGAACTGCCGGGGAACTGACCGGTTCAGGGGGCAACGCTTCCTGAGCGGAAAGTGACAGGCCGTGGCTGATTCCCATCACGCCGACAACCCAGATCGCCACCCATCGCGAGAGCTGGAACCATTCGCAACGGGGTGCTGGGGAAAGTGGTCTCAGTACAGGGGAAAAACTCACAATGCACCTCCGGTAGCCATGCCGGATCCGACTTTAATCGGCATACGCCGTTTCTTTGTTCGTCATGGCAAGCCCGTTGTAACCAGTTCATCCCGGTTACCAGCTAAAAGCTGCCCAGTCGGCAAGGTTTTACGCACCAATCTTCGCGCGAGGGAATCGCCGCCGTCCCCACGCCGTACACTAGACGATAGACGATTCGGGCAAGAAGTATTGGACACCGATTCCCCGGCGACTTTAGACTAAACCCCATCGCTGGGTGGATTTGTACACTTTCGTGGAGACCCCTGACTCCACCGGAAGCCGTGCGTCCGGCTTCCTTTCCGACCCATGCCAGCGTGCGCGGTGCGTGACCGTTGTCATTCGGCATCGGTGGGTAAGAGTCAACTTGCAGGCTGAGTAACGCAGCTGCGCAAGGCCGGGGATACACATCGATATGTCTATGACTCACTGGATACAGCAGTGGCTATCGTCACGGCGGGTTCGCTCCGCGCCGTCCGATCCCCTTGCGCCCTATGCCCAACTCTCGGTCCAGCGCCTCGAAGACCGCCGTGTCCTCTCCGCTACGGTCACCAACGTCGGTAACGACGTCACCGTCGATATCACCGGCATCGATGATGTCATCATCTCGTTCGATGACACCACCGACATGCTCACCATCGACAGCCTCGATGATGGGACCGACACCACGTTCCTGTTCGACCCGACCATGCAGTCCCTGATCATTAATGGGGACAACCTTGATGTGCAGACCGTCACGCTGACCGGCATGGACTCCATCAGCCTGGTCTCGCTCACCATCACCGATGGCATCGACGACCTCGATGTCGAAACCACTGTCGCCGCCACGCAGACCATTACCGTCGATGTCGCCAACAACATCACCATCGAAGCCACGGGGCAACTCACAACCGACACCGGTACGATTTCGCTCGAAGCGGGAATGGACATCACCCTCGCGGCCGGTTCGCAGATCGACTCCGGAATGGAGGTCCAACTCACCAGTCTGAACGGCGACCTTCAAACCGACATCATCACCGCCGTCGACGATATTCATCTGAGCGCCGCGAATGGCTCGGTGACCACAAATGGTCCCCTCGATGCCGGCGCGCTGGTCGATATCGATGCCCTGTCCGTCACCATCAACAACACCATCGACGCCGATGGTATGGTGACCATCGATGCCACCGATGGGGCCATTACGGTTTCCGCTGACATCACGGCGGGTAACGATATCGAACTGACATCGACCGGTGTCACCAGCCAGATCACGCTCGATGCCGGGGTGGGTGTCGCTGCGACAGGCAACGATATCTCTTTGACCGCCAATAGCCTGGACCTGTCCGATACCGCGCAGGTCGATGCTGGCAGCGGCCGCGTCACGCTGGTAACCGCGGATTCCAGTACCCTCATTGATCTCGGCGGGGCCGATGCATCGGGCACGCTCGGCCTGACCAATGACGAACTGAATACGATCACCGCGGGAACTCTGGTCATCGGCGATGCGAATTCCGGCACGATCACCATCAGCGATGCCATCAGTCTCTCCACGGTCGACACGCTGGAACTGATCACCGCGGCGGACATCGTCGATGGCAACACCAGCGGGGCTGATATCACCGTCGCCAGCCTGGCGCTCGTCGCCGGAACCGGCATCGGCAGCAGCGATGCCCTCGAACTCGCCGTCAGCAATCTCGCCTTCCGCAATACCACCTCGGGTGATGTGCAGATCGAGAACACCGGGGCGTTGACCATTACCACCATCGGCTCTGTCAGCGGCATGCTGGGAGCCGAACTGGGCAACTTTGGCAGCGGGACCACCAGCCTCACCGCACAAAGTCCGGTGACCATCGCCGCCGATCTCACCTCCGTCGGCTCGCTGACCATCACGGCGGGCGAGATCAGTGATGATCCCACGTTGGCAGATGATTTGACGATCAACGCGGGCGTCACCGTCTCGGTCACGGGCGTAGGTGCCGATCTGACGTTGCAGGCCGGTGACGATATCCTCATCGATGGCAATGCGACATCCAATCAGCATCTCATCGTCACGGCGGGTTTCAATGATGCCGACAGCAGTGGCGCGATCGCGATCTCCGGCACTCTGACCGCCGCCGAGGTCACCACACTCTCCAGTCTCACGGGCATCACCGATGCCGCCGGCGCGTTGATCACCACCAGTGAACTCGAAATCCTGGGCAGTGGCGATGTGATTCTCGATGAAGAACACAATGCCGATGTCGTCGCTGCCAACGTGAATGGCGCGCTGACGTATCTCGATGCCGACGGCTTTGAAGTTGGCACGGCGGGCAGCACCACGGGCATTACGCTCACAGCCTCGGCCGCGGAACTCCATCTGACGACGACCGCCGGCGCGATCGAACTCAATTCCAGCGTCTCCACCGATGGCCACCAGTTCTATCACAGCGCGGTCGAACTGCTCACCGATGTGTCGCTGTCGGCTGGTTCAGGCAACATCGACTTCGACAGCACGGTTGATGGCGGTTTTCAGCTCAATATCAGTTCCGGTGTCGATGTCACCTTCGATGACGCCGTCGGTTCGACGGACGAACTCGGGGCCATTGATATCAATGTCTCCGGCAAGGTCACCGTGAACGATGACGTGCAACTCGCCGCCGTGGGCAGCCTGCTGGGCACCTTCACTGTCTTCGCGAATGAGTTTGAACTGGCCGGTTCGATTGATACGCAAGATGGCGACCCGTTCGGGGGGGGCATCTTCATTGTTGCCAGCACCATTCGCCTGGGTGGCAGCATCACCACCGACGAAGGCAATGTCGATCTGGTGGGCCCGGTCGTGTTGTTTGATACGGTGACCATCAATACCGACGAAGGGTCTGTCGCCTTCCTCGATACCATCGATGGCGATGCTGGGGGCGAAAGTCTCACCGTCATCAGTGCCGCCGGGGGTGTCGAACTGACCTCGGGAGCGGTCGGGGGAAACGTCGCCGTCGGCGATTTCACGCTGCAATCGAATGCCCCGGCGGGCACGATTGTGATCTCGAACGACATTACCTCGGTGGGCAACGTCACGCTCTCTGCGGAATCGGTACTGGTCTCTGGTGCGATCGATACCACGAATGCCACCGTCGGCAATGTGACGATCACCAGCACCTTCCTGACGGCATTGACCGGCGACATTACGACGACCAATGGCAACATCGAACTCAACGGCTTCACGCGGCTCGATAACTCCATCACGTTGATGACTGCAACCGGCAACATCACAATCACGGGCTTCCTTGATTCCAATGATCTCGGTGGTGCCCCCGTTGATGGACTCACCATCATCGCGACCACGGGCGACGTCTTTATCGAAGCCGATCTCGGCAGTGGCACAACCCCCGGCAGCGATGCCGATGGACTCGCCTTCCTGAACGTTACCGCCGGGGGCGATCTGTATGCCAGTGGCACCTGGGTGATCGATAGCACTGTCACTTTCACGACCGCTGTTTATCTCCTCGATGATCTCACCCTCACCGTGAATGGGGATGTGACGTTTGAACAAACCGTCGATGCCGATCTGCTGGCCACCACTTCCAGCCTGGAAGTGAACGCCGTCGATGTCGATTTCCAGGACGTCGTGGGCGGGCAGACCGCGCTGACCTCGCTCACCGTCGATGCCTCGGGCGATCTCACCGCGGCAGACGACGTGACGGTCGTGAATGCTCTCATGTGGACCACGGCAGGGACCACGGGCATCATCGCCGCAGGCGCGATCACCTCGCAGATGGGGGCCATCACGCTGGTCGCCAACGGAACGGGGGCGATCGATGTCGCGGGGAATATCACGGCGGCCAGCGATTTCGCCGCGACCACCGCCACGGGCGACATGACGTTCAACGGAGCGGTCGAGGCCACCAACGGCAGCGTCACTTATACCAATGCCGGTCAACTGACCTTACACGGAACCACAACCGCCGGGACCACGGTCACGCAGAACGGCGCGGGCGATGTCGATCTGTGTGCCGATATCGTCGCGGGTGATGCCGTCAGCTTTGCCAGCGATGTGATTCTGACCGTCGACGTGATGATCACTTCCACCTCTGGGGGCGTCATCTTTGCTGGCACAGTGGATGCCGACAGCACAAATGGTATGAACGCCGAAGGCTTAACCATCGACGCGGGCGATGGCACGGTTGACTTCCAGGCGGCCGTCGGCGGGACGACGCCGCTCGAATTTCTGATCGTCACCACCACCGGTCATATCGATGCCGATGCGACACTGGAAACCACGGGAACCATCGATCTCACCGGCGATCAGATCACGCTGGATGCTGCCGTCATCGCCGGGGCTCAATTGCTTGTCGCGGGCACCAGCGGCATCACGGCACTCAGTGACCTGACCGCCGGACAGGAATTGCAACTTTCGACGTCAGGCAGTGGGGCCGCCATCAGCGTGACCGGTGCCGTCGAATCGCAAGGCAGCAGCGTCGATATCCAGGCCGATGGCGATGTCGATATCACGGGCACGGTGGTCGCAGCGACCAGTGTCCTCATCGACTCCGCGACGGGTCACATTGATCTCGATGACAGCGTGACCGCCTCGGGTGGCACATTGCAGTTGCTCGCCGAGACTGAAGTGACCGTCGCAGGCCTGGTTGATGCCACGGGCGATATCACGATCGACTCCAACACGGCGGCGGTCGATCTCGACGACAGTGTGACGTCGGCCAATGGATTCGTGCATATCACTTCCGCGACCGATGTCTCTGTCGATGGGGCCGTCGATGGTCCTGCAGAAGTCGTCATTGCAGCCACTGCGGGGACCGTCACCATCATCGGTCAGGTCACCGCCACGGCGGGTCTGGTCGACATCATGGCCGGAACCGATATCAGTATCGGCGACAACGGTGGTGTCTCGATCGATGCCCAGGATGAAGTCACGCTGACAACCACGAGTGGTTCCATCACCACCACCGGGTCAATCCTCTCGCAGAATTCCACGATCGATCTCGATGCGGGCACCAACCTCACGGTGGGTGGAGAACTGCAAGCCGAACTGGCGATCACCGTCACGGCGAACAGCGGCGGCATTCAGGTCACGGGAAATGTCACGTCGAATACAGAATCGATCCTGCTCGAATCGCTCGCCGGTACGGGACTGATCGAGATCACGGGGAACATTGACGCCGGCACCTCCGTTACCATCAAAAGTGCGGCCGATTCTGTTGATCTGGATGGCACGGTCACCGCGCGCGATGGCGGCATCGAGATGGACGCCGCGACCGATATCACCGTGGTCGGCGCGATCGATGCCACGGAGACGGTGGATCTCCAGACGACGAACGGCCTCATCGATCTCGATAGCAACGTCACCTCGCAAACGGGCAACGTTGAAGTGCGGGCCGGTAGCACGCTCACTGTGGATGGCAACATTCTCGCCGCTCAAACGGTCATTCTCGCATCGACCGCGCAAGCCGCCGCCGTTGTCTTGCATGGCGCGGTGATTGCGACCAATGGCGATGTTGATATCGAGGGCCTGACCGTTGACGCTGATGAGGCGATCTCCGCCGGAGGATCGGTCCTCATCGATGCCACCAATGGCACCACGCTGGCCGCGAACGCCACGGTGAATGCCGTCACGGCGATCACCATCACGGGCGACCTGACCACCGCCGCAGACCTGCTCGCCGACAACGGCAGCATCACCGTGAACGGTAACATCACGCTCACCGGCGATGTCACTTTCGACAGCGATCTCGACGATGCCAACAACGATGCAACGTCGGATATCACCGTCACCGGCACCATCGACATTGATACGTTCACTCTCACGCTGGACGCGGGAACCGGCAGCGACATCGATTTGCAAGGGACCGTCTCTGGAACCGGCGATTTGCTTGTCGAAGAAGGCGACGAGCAGACTTACGCGGCGATTTCGGTCAACGATTTCATCATTGATGATGCCACCACCAGCGTGCTGCTTACCGGACCCGTTACCGCGACGGCGAACATGGCCGACCTGGGTGATATCACGATTTGCAGTCGTGGCAGCATCGAGATTCAGGACACGCTGACCGCCGATGGCCTCGTCGATCTCAAGGCCGATGACGAGATCAAACTCGATGCCAACCTGTCGGTCAACGACATCACATTCCAGTCGGCCGTGCTGCTCTGTCAGGATGTCACCATCGCGGCCACGGGCGATGTTCTGTTTGAATCGACGATCGACAGCGCGGCGACCATGCAGTACTCGCTGACGGTGAACGCCAGCGGTCTGACTGATTTCCAGGGTGAAGTCGGCGGGGGCACGAATCAGGAACTGGGCACCCTCACCACCGACGCCGCAGGCACCACCCAGATCGGAGCCGATGTCACCACGGCGTTCGATCAGTTCTACAACGATGCGGTCACCCTCACCGCCAGCGTGACGCTGACCGGTACCGATAACAACGCCACCGATGAGGCCATTGAGTTTGGCGACATGCTCACGGGGGGTGGGTTCGATCTGACGATCAGTGGTGGTGGAGCCTTTGCCGCGGCGGTCACCGGACTCGACGTCTTCCTGGCGGATCGCATCGATACCGAAGCGACGTTCGCTGCAACCTCGGTAACGGTTACTGGAACCAGCGACCTGGGCGCTGATGTCACGACGACGGCATTTCAAGATTATCAAGATGACGTCACCCTCACCGCGGACGTCGTGCTGGAATCCAGCGGTGATGATGATATCACCTTTGGTGCAACCGTCGACGGAGTCTTCGCGCTCACGGTCAATACCGGCGGAGTGACCACATTTTCGGGAGACGTGGGGAGCAATGCTGTCCTCACCTCGCTCGTGACCGATGCTGCTGGGAGCACCGTCATCGACACGGCGAACATTGCAGCGAATGTCGTCGACTTCGGCGATGCGGTCACACTCGGTCAGACGACTACCATCAGCGGCACCACCTCGGTCACGTTCCAGTCGACGGTGATGGGGAATGCCGGGACCGAAAGCCTCACAGTCAACAGCGATGGCACAGTTGACTTCGATGACGAGATTTCCAACCTCACCAACGTCACTGTCAATGCCGATGGGGTAACGACCTTCTCGGGTGATGTCGATATTGCAGGGACACTAAGCACCGACGCGAACGGTTCGACCACCATCGATACCGCGAACATCGCAGCGAATGTGGTCGACTTTGGTGATGCGGTCACGTTGGATCAGACGGCCACCATCACTGGCACGCTGTCGGTCACCTTCCAGTCGACCGTCATGGGCAATGCCGGCACCGAAAACCTGACTGTCAATAGCGATGGTACCGTCGACTTCGATGATGAGATCTCGAACCTTAATGACGTCACTGTGAATGCGGATGGCGTAACGACCTTCAGTGGTGATATCGATATCGCGGGCACATTGAGTACCGATGTGAATGGCATGACGAAAATCGATACCGCCAGCATCGAAGCGGGTATCGTGCAATTCGCTGACGCAGTCGAACTCTGCCAGGATCTGACGATCACCGCCGGGGCGATCACGTTTGGCAGCACGCTGGATGAAGCGGCCTCCTCAGCGGGTTCCGATCTCACGCTCACCATCACCAATCCGAATCTGGCCACGGGCGATATCACCTTCAGCGATGCCGTGGGCAGCAACCTCGCCCTCGATAGCCTGACCATCACGACAGCGAATGATGTGACCTTCAGTTCAACCGTAGAACTTGTGGGTGACTTGAGCCAGCAGGCGGGGACGGGGACCACCGCGTTCCATGGCACGGGCACGATGGGCATCGGCGGGCAACTGCTGGTGACCACAGATACCGTCACTTTCAGCACGGCCGATGTCGTCACGGTTGGTGCGGTCGTTATCACCGCTCAGAACGCGATCAGCTTCAATGCGAATGCCGGGCTCAACGCCGGGGCCGCGACCATCACGCTGCGTGCCAATCAGGATAACACCGGCAGCGAGGGACTCACGCAGGCCGATGGCACGATCATTCAAACCACGGACAACTCCGCGATGTCGATCACAATCGATGTCGATGGCACGGGTTCGGCGATCATCAGCGACCTGCGGGCCGATACCACCACCGGCGTGGTCACCATCACGGCCGGGGGTGCCATCACTGATCACACCGCTGGTGAAGCGGCGAACATCACCGCGGCGGCCACCGCGCTCACGGCGGGCACGGGGATTGGTGGCAGCGGTGTCAATGATCTCGATACCGCCGTCGACAATCTGGAAGCGGTGACGACAACCGGCGGTATCACCATCGAAGATGTTGACAGCCTCACCATCGGAAATGTGACAGGGATACTGGGCGGAGTCGATGTCACCACGTCTGGCGCGATTCGCGTGACGGCGAATGGTTCGCTCACAGTCGCCGAACAGGTGTCGGGCTTCGATGCGATTACGCTGTCCGCCGTGGGCAGTAACAGTGATCTGACGATTCAGATGAACTCCGGGGTGACGACCGATAATGGGGCCATTACGCTGTCGGCCGATCGCACGGTCACCATCAGCGAAGATGTGAGCACCGGCGGTTCGGGCACCATCACCGTTACCGGAAACTCGACTGCCGGAGCGCGAAATGTCGTAGTTGACAGCGGAGCCGTCGTTTCCGTGGTCAATGGGGCCCTGCTGCTCGACGCCGACCAGGGCTCGCAGCAGACCGGCAACTTTGTGGGCATCAGTGTGAATGGTGCCACGCTGCAATCGACCGGAACAGGAAACATCACGCTCACCGGCCGCGGAGGTGATGACAATGGCGGTTCGCAGTTCGGCATCGCTGTGACCAATGGCGGACTGGTCACCACGTCGGGCACGGGCGACATCTCATTGACGGGCCTCGGTGGTACGAACACCGGCGGTCTGAATCATGGCGTTGTCATCGACAATGCCTCGGTGACGGCGACGGGAACTTCCGCCGTCGATCCCGGAGATATCGCCATCACCGGTACCGCAGGCAGCGGGGCCAGCAGTCATGCCATCCTGCTGTCCAACAATGGTGTCATTACCGCGGTGAATGCGAATTTCGCCGCCGGGGCCTGCGTCACACTCATGTCGCTCGCCGGAGATGTGGTCGAAGAGACCGGCTTTGTGATCACGGCCGATAACCTGCAACTGCTCGGCGTGGGAGCATTTACACTCGATCAGAACAACGATGTCGACGTGCTCGCCGCCGATGTCGATGGCGCGCTCACTTTTGTCGATACCGATGATCTCATCGTCGGCACGGTAAAAACCACGGTCGGAATCACCACCACGGGCGATGATGTCGAGATCACAGCGGCAGGCGATCTGACCGTTGATGATGACATCGACACTTCGCCCGGCGCTGGCGGTGTGATCTCGGTTACCGGGGGCACGCTCAATGCCCAGCTCATTGCCGGGGCGGGTGACATCACCCTCAACGGCGGGAATCCCGACCTCATCATCAATGTGGCTCAAACGTCTGCGACCACCATCACCTATTCCGCCACGCGCGATGTGATCATCAATGCCACGGTGACCACCACGGGGACCGGGGCGGATGTGATCGTCACGGCGGATAGCGATCAGAATGGCGTGGGCGGCGTGCAGGTCACGCAGAATGGCCAGATCAATTCGGCCGATGCCATCACTCTCATCGGTAGCGATCTGTTTGCCACGTCGATGTCGAACGACAGCATCCGCATCGACGCCGATGGGACGAACGATCAACTGCTCGCCGTGGGCGATATCACGCTGCTGAGTGGAGCCGCCGCGCCGATGGGGGCCGATATTGTCATCAACGGCCGTCTCCACTCCACGACCGGTGATATCGAGATCGATGCTCTCGATACGATTCAGGTGCAATCCCGGATCACGGCCGATGCCGGTGCGGTGTTGTTCTCGGATGCCGTGGTGCTGACCGGCGACCTCACCGTTGTCGCGGGGACTGATGTCGAGTTCGCCGCGACGGTGAATGATGATGCGGATGCCATGACCCTATCGAACCTGACCGTCACGGCGGCAGGGATCACGACCTTCACCGGCGCGGTGGGGAACACGTCCGCGATTGATTCGTTGACAGCGAACGGGGGCGGCACCACCGAACTCTGCGGCGGCAGTGTCACCACGGTCAATGGCCAGACCTACACCGATGCCGTCGTCTTGTGTGCGAACACTACGCTCACCAGTAACAACAGTGGAAACATCGTCTTTGCGAGTACGGTCGACGGCGATGGGGTCTCCGACCGTTCTCTCGCCGTCAATACGTCGGGCCTCACCGATTTCCAGGGAGCCGTGGGGAATACTCAGGCGCTGGCCAGCTTGACGACCAATGCCACCGGAACCACGCAGATCGGTGGCGGCAGCATTCGGACCGTGGGAGCACAAACCTATAACGACGCCGTGCTGCTCACGAACGATGCCATTCTCACCAGCACGACGAGCGGCAACATCACGTTCCAGACCACGCTGAATGGTGCCCGTCACCTCACCATCAACACGGCGGGCGTCACGCAGTTCAATGGCATCGTCGGTGGGTCGACCGCGCTCTTGAGTCTGAATACCGACGCGGCCGGCTCGTCGGTCATCAATACCTCCGCGATCACCGCCGGGGTGATCAACTTCGATGATGCGGTCACGATCAACACCACGACCACCGTGACCGGCACGACGAGTGTCGACTTCGCCGATACCATCGCCGGCAATACCGGCGCTGAAAGCCTGACCGTGGTCAGTGGCGGCGCGGCGGCGTTTCATGACACCGTCACCAATCTCACGAATTTCACCATCAACGCGAATGGTCAGACGACGTTTGAGGGCAACATCAACATCAGTGGCGTGCTCACGACGAACGCCGCCGGGCTGACACGCATCGATACCGCGAGCATCACGGCGGGTACGGTCACCTTCAACGATGCGGTGGAACTGGGGCAAGACCTCACCATCACCGCCGGGACCATCACGTTTGCCAGCACGTTGAACGAAGCCGCCGTGCAAACCGGCTCCGATCTCACGCTGACAATCACCAACCCGAATCTCACCACGGGGGATATCACATTCACCGGCGCGGTTGGCGGAACCACGGCGCTCGACAGCATCACCATCACGAATGCCAACGATGTTACCTTCAGCAGTACCGTGCGACTCACGGGCGACCTGCTGCAACAGGATGGCACCGGCACCACCACGTTCAACGGGACTTCGGGTACGGGCATTGGTGGCCAACTCAACGTCAGCACGAATGCCATCACTTTCAATACGGCTGATGTCGTCACCATCGGTGCCGTGCTGCTCACGGCGGATAACGGCATCGCCTTCAACGCGAATGCGGGCTTGAATGCCGGTGCCTCAACGATCACCATTCTGGCCAATCAGGATGGGATGGGCAGCCAGGGCTTCACGCAGGCCAGTTCGGCGATCATCCGGACATTGAATGAGACCGCGGCCGCCGTGCATATCGAAGTCGGTGGCACGGGCGATGCTTCGATCAGCGACATTCGCGCCGGGACAGCCACAGGGGTGGTTTCGATCACCGCGGGCGGGGCGATCGTGGATAACCTGACGGGAGAAGCGGCGAACATTACCGCACGCTCGGCGGCGCTCCGGGCGGCCAGCGGAATCGGCAGCAGCGACGATATCGATACCGATGTCGATCAGCTCGCGTTTTCCTGCACCGCTGGGCTGGTCAACATCTCGAACCTTGGCAACCTGACACTGACCGCCGTGGATGGGCTCACTACGTCGCTCGCATTCACGGGCGGATCGCTGTTCGCGTCGGGTTCGCTGACGATCGCCATGACCTCGCAGGTGGGTGGCACGTTCAACTTCATCGCGGGGGATGACACCGCCATCAGCAATGATCTCACGATTTCCGCGAACATCACGCATCTTACCGGAGTCGGCGAGATCACGTTCCAGGCCGGTGATGACATTATTCAAACCGCCGGGACCATCACTGTGACCGATGGCAATGCCGCCACCCTGAGCCGCGTGAACATGATCGCCGATCATGAAGGCGTCGCAGGACCAGATGGCGATCGGGGCGGCATCACGCAGACGGGGGGCAACATCCTCGCTGGAGAACTGCAGGTCCGTTCGTTCAATGCCGTCGACTTGAGCCAGGCGACCAACGATGTCGACATTCTCGCGGCGGTCGTCACCAATAACGGTCAGGCCTTCACCTATCGAGATGCTGACGACCTGACGATTTCTCAGGCCTCGGGCATGGGTGGCGTTGTCGGTCTGACGACCAATAACGGCAACGTCACCATCATCACGGGTGGGCTGCTGACGCTGGGCGTCGCTGGGGAAGATATCGCTGCCGGCAATGGTACCGTCGTCATCAACACACAGGGCGGGTTCACAGAAGCGACCGGCTCGATCATCACTGCCAGCAGCCTGCTGTTTCTCGGTACCGGCACCTTCACCGCCGATCAAAGCAACGACGTCAATACCCTCGCGGCGGATATTGATGGCACGCTCACGTTCCGCGATGTGGATGATCTGGTCATCGGAACGGTGACCAACACCGTCGCGGCGACCACCACCAGCGGCATCACCACGCTCAACGACGATGTCAAACTCACCATCGTGAATGGCAATCTCACGATCGGTGATAACGTCGACACTGCCGGTCTCGATGATATCAGCCTCGGCAGCGGCGATCTCACCCTCAACGTCACCGGGGCCGTCACGCAAACCACGGGCAATGCCCTCTTCGCCAACGGTCTGCTGCTGTTCGGCACCGGCACGGTCACGCTGAACGAAGTAACGAATAACGTCGACACGCTCGCCGCGAGTTACAATGGCACCATCGCCTACACAGACAGCAATGCTCTGGTCATCGGCACGGTCACCGATAACCCCACCGGCATGGCCGCCAGCGGGATCAGTACCTCAAACGATGATGTGAAACTGACCGTCCTCGCGGGTGGTCTTACCATCGGCGACAACGTCGGCATTGCCGGATTGGATGATATCAACGTCGGCACTGGTGACCTCACACTTGATGTCGTCGGCAATGTCACGCAACTGGCGAACAACGTCATCACCGCCAACGGTCTGCAACTGCTGGGTTCCGGCACCGTTACACTCAACGAAGCCGCCAACAACGTTGGAACAATTGCCGCGAACTACAACGGCACCATTGCCTATACCGACGCCAATGCCCTCATCATTGGGACGGTAACGGACGAAGCGTCGATGATGACGACACACGGCATCACCACCTCGAACGATGATGTGAAGCTGACCGTGCTGACGGGGGGGGTGACCATCGGTGATGCCGTAGGCACCGTCGGGTTGGATGACGTATCGCTGGGGACTGGTGACCTGACGCTCGATGTCGTCGGCAATGTCACGCAACTGGCGGACAACGTCATCACCGCCAGCGGACTGCAACTGCTCGGAACGGGAACGGTCACGCTTAATGAAACCGCCAACAACGTCGGTACGCTCGCCGCGAACTACAATGGCACGATCGCCTACACCGATGCCAATGCCCTGATTGTCGGGACCGTGACCGATGAGGCATCGAGCATGACCACGCATGGCATCACGACGTCGAATGACGATGTCAAGTTGACCGTGCTGACCGGGGGACTGACCATCGGTGACGCCGTGGGTCTCGCGGGACTCGATGATATCGCGCTCGGTACAGGCGACCTCACATTGAATACCGTCGGTGCGGTCACACAACTGGCGAATAGCGACATCACCGCGAACGGTCTACAGCTCCTGGGTAGCGGTTCCATTACGCTGAATAACTCGGGCAACAACGTGGGTACGCTTGCCGCCAGCTACAACGGCACGATCGCCTACACAGACGCCAATGCCCTCCTCATCGGCACGGTCACCGATGAAGCCAGCAGCATGACCACCAGCGGCATCGCCACCACCAACGACGATGTCAAGTTGACTGTTCTGGCTGGTGGGCTGACGATTGGTGATGCCGTTGGAACACCGGGTACAGACGATATCAACCTCATCAACGGCGACTTGACGTTGAATGTCGTGGGGACGATGACACAGACCGCGAACAACAACATCTCCGCGGGTGGTTTGCAGTTACTCGGTGCGGGTACGATCACCTTGACCAACGCGGCCAACGATGTCGACACGCTCGCCGCGAATTATGACGGGGCCCTCAGCTACGTCGACGCCAATGCTCTGGTGATTGACACGGTGACCGACGGCCCCTCGGGTATGACCACCACCGGCATTACGACCGTGGGTGATGATGTCAGCATCACCGCCGCGGGAAATCTCACCGTCGATGCCGATATCAACACTTCGCCCGGTACTGGGGGGGTGATTACGGTCACTGGTGGCACGTTGAATGCCGCGCTGATCGCCGGGGCGGGTGACATCACGCTGACCGGTGGCAATCCTGATTTGATCATCAATGTCGATCAGACAACGGCTACCACGCTCACCTATCAGGCGACGCGCGACGTCATCATCAACGCCACCGTCACCACGACAGGCAGCGGGTCGGATGTGATCATCACCGCCGATCTCGATAGCAATGGCGTGGGCGGGGTGCAGGTGACGGCGACCGGCCAGGTTGTTTCTGCCGATGCCATCACGATTTCGGGCAGCGATCTGTTCGCGACCGCCGGTAGCAGCGACAGCATCCGCATTGACGCCGATGGCATGAACGATCAATTGCTCGCTGCGGGCCATATTCTGCTGCAACACAACGCCGCCGCTCCGACCACGGCCGATATCGTAATTGATGGCCGCATTCATAGCACGGGGGGCGATGTCACCATCAATGCCCGCGACACCATCCGGGCGAACTCCGTTATTCAGGCCGATGCAGCGACAGGAGATATCACATTCCAGGACGCCGTGGTGCTCACGGGGGATCTGCAAGTCACCGCGGGTGGCAACGTCATCTTCCAGACGACCATCGATGATGATGCCAGCGGCGTGGCCACCTCGAATCTCACGGTGACGGCCGCCGGTGTGACGCAGTTCCTCGGCCATGTCGGCACAACCTCAGCCATCGATTCGCTGACATCCAATGGAGGCGGGACGACCGAACTCTGTGCGAATATCACCACGGTGAACGACCAGACCTACACTGATGCCGTGGTGCTCACCACTGATGTGATTCTCACCAGTCAAGCGGCGGGAACAATCACCTTTGTGTCGACCGTGGATAGTGATGCGGTCAGTCCCCGTGCCCTAACCATCAACACGTCAGGCGTGACCGACTTTCAGGGAGCGGTCGGACAAACCCGGGCCCTGCGCACACTCACCACCGATGCCACTGGGACGACACAGATCGGGGGCGGTCTCGTGCGGACGACATCGACGCAAACCTACGGCGACGATGTCGTCCTGACCAACCACGCCACTTTGGAAACCACGGCGGCCAGTGCCAACGGTGCCGATCTGCTGATCGTTGGTACGGTCGATACTCAGGGTTTTGATTTGACGATCGCGGCTGGCAGCCAGGGCGATATCACGCTGCAGTCCGCCCTCTCTGGCGGCGGCACCTTCACCGTCCTCACCGGCGACGTGCAGCAGTTCGCGGCGATCACTGTCGATGAACTCGACATTCAATCGGCCACCACGTCGGTTACGTTTCACGGTGCGGTGCTGGTCACCAACAATGTTACGGTCAACAGCAGCGGCAGCATCACCCAGGAAAGCACACTCGATGCCGGTGTCGATGTGACCTATACCGCTGGCACAACGATAGAGATTCAGGGCGACCTGACCGCCGGGAACGACGTCACGCTCGATTCCGGTACGTCGACCAGCATCACTGCCGCAGTGACGGCGACGGCAGGGACGATTGATATCAACGCCGGGTCTTCGATCACCGCGACGGATAGCCTGCTGGCCGATGTGGATGTGCTGCTGAATGCCGGGACGTTCATCGATCTCACCGGACCAGTTACCGCGACCTTGAACGATGTGATCGCTGTTGCGGGAACGACGTTCAATGCCACGCAACCGATTACGGCGGGTCGCGATGTGCTGGTCACCGCTGACGATGAGATCACCATCAGTGGCACGGTCGATGCCGGGAATGATGTGGTCATCACCTCGAATATGGCCTCGATCGATCTTAGCGGCGAAGTCACCGCCGGAAACGACGTCACGCTAACTTCTGAAACGTCGACCATCATCACCGCCGCCGTCACGGCGACGGCAGGGACGATTGATATCGATGCCGGGACGTCGATCTCCGCAACGGATGCACTGCTTGCCGACGTGGATGTCCTGCTGAATGCCGGGACGCTGATCGACCTCACCGGACCAGTTACCGCGACGACGAGCGATGTGATCGCTGTTGCGGGAACGACGTTCAATGCCACACAACCGATCCTGGCGGGTCGCGATGTACTGGTCACCGCTGACGATGAGATTACCATCAGTGGCACGGTCGACACCGGGAACGATGTGACCATCACCTCGAATATGGCCTCGATCGATCTTAGCGGCGCAGTCACTGCGGGTAATGATGTCACGCTGAGTTCTGAGACTTCGACCAGCATCACCGCTGCCGTGACGGCGACGGCGGGGACCATTGATATCGATGCGGGAACAACGATTTCATCCACGGGGGCGCTGACGGCGGGTGATGCGATCACGTTGACCGCCGTGGATGGCACCACGCTGAGTGCCACGGCTGATCTGCTCGCGGGCGCCGGGGGCATCACGATCACCGGCAGTCTGCTGACGGCCGCCGACATGCGGACCAATGACGGGGCCATCCTGCTCACGGGCCCGGTGGTGCTGACAGGGAACGTGGTGTGGGATAGCGACCGTTTTGAAACCGGCGGCGCGGCTATCACGGTGCAGGGAACCATCGCGACGGCGGACTTCAACCTCACCGTCGATGCCGGGTCGACGGGTGATTTGACCTTGGAATCGTCGTTGACCGGCGGTGGCAACGTGGTGATTGAAGATGGCCGTGTGATCCTGTTTGAGGACGTCGTCACCGTTGACAATCTCACCATTCAGGATGCGACCACAAGCGTCACCTTTGCCGACACGCTCACCATCGCCCAGAATCTGTCGGTGACCAGCGGGGGAACGATCACGCAACAGGCCACCGCGACCGTTGGGAACGATGTGGTTTATACGGCTCACGGCCAGATTCGTGTGCAGGATGATCTGACTGCAGTCTCAGATATCACCCTGACATCGAATGTGGGTGCCGTGACCATCACGGCGCCGGTGACGGCGAACAACGGTAATCTGGTGGTCTCCGCGGGGACGAACGTGACGTCCAACAGTCCCCTCGTCGCCGGGACGGATATCAGCATCACGGCGGGGCAAAGCATCACGCTCACCAGTACGGTCAATGCTGGCGATGATGTGCAGATCGACGCGGGTACGGCGTTCTCTGCGACACAATCCCTCGCGGCGGGCGATCAACTCAGCATCAGCGCGGGGACGACGCTCACCCTTGCCGAAACGGCCGATATCACCACGGGTGCTGGCGGCGTGCTGCTCACCGCACCACAGATCATCACCGCTGCGGAAATCACCACCACCAGTGGCGCTGTGGCGATCACCGGTGCCGTGCAACTGACCGGCGATGTGACGATCAATACCGGCGCGGCGGGTGATGTGCTTGTCACTGGCACCATTGATGGCACGCTGGCAGTCATGCAGTCGCTCGTCATCACCACCAATGCCGGAGACATCACGATCACCGGAGATGTCGGCACGACAACCGCCTTGAACGGCATCATCATCACCACGGCAGATGATGTGCTGTTCGGAGCCGCGATAACGGCGGATCGGTTGCTGCAACAAAGTGGGACCGGAATCACAACCATCGTCGGTGCGGTTAACACGCTGGGTGACGATGGGATTCAACTCACGACGACCTCCATTCAGTTCGCCGCGGGGACGGCGTCGATGGATAGTAACGGCCACATCATCATTCTGACGGCCGATGCCATCACGTTGCCGACGACGTTCACCAACGCGGACGGTTCAACAGTGACACTCCAGACGCTGACGGCGGGAACCTCGATTGGCCTGGAAGATGGGACACAGGATCTCAACTTCACTGACATGCAGCTCGATACCATTCACGCGGCGAACCTGGTGATTGGTTCCGCGACACAGACGGCAGGCATCAGTATTGGATCCGATGGTGCGGTGTCGGTGGATGAAAACCTGACCTTGCTGACGGCGAACAGCATTTCCGTCGCGGGGCCGCTCTCGGCCACCACCAGCAATACCATTCTGCTCGATGCCGGGAATGATGTTTCGATTACGGGTTCGATCTCGGTGCTCACGGGTGATCTGACCGTGCTCGCTGATGACGATATCACCTTTGGTGCAGCGGGGCTGGTGCAGTCACAAGCGGGCAACGTGGTCATCACCGCCGATGCCGACGGTGATATGGATGGCAGCGGCGGGGCGATCACGATGGCGAACGGTGCCGTGGTCAACTCTGGTCTGGGCACGCTGACCATTTCGGCGGACGAGAATATCACACTCGGCCAGATTGCGACGGATAACGCAACCGCTGATGCGATCGTGCTGACTTCGCACTCCGGTGGAATCATCGATGGTGGCGATGCCGATCTTGATATTGTTGTCACCAATGCGACCGGGGTGGTGACCATCCACGCGGTGACTGGAGTAGGCAGTGCCCCCGGTGCCGGAGCCGATGCCGCGCTCGAAACGCAGATCAACCAACTGACGATCAGCAACAGCACTTCAGGCAATATTGGTATCGATGAAGTCAATGCGATTACCATTCTGGGCGTCGAGCAGAATGGACCCGGTATGGTCACGCTGACTGCTGGTGGGACGATGACCATCGCGGCGGGTGGACCGGGCGTGCAGACCCAGGGTGGCAACATTTCGCTCATCACCACGGGAACCTCGTCCGATCTGGTGTTGAATGCGGCGGTCACCTCACGCGGGGGTGATGTGACGATCACGGTCGGTGATGATTTCACGCAGGCGGTCACCGCGCCGCTGACCTCTGCAGGTGGCGATGTCACCATGACAGTTGCGGGCAATGCCATGCAGGCGGGCCTGCTCGCGACCGGCGGGGGAAATTGGTCGGCCGATGTGACAGGAAATCTCACGCAGACGACATCGGCCCCGATCACGACGGCTGGCGGCAACATCGATCTCACTGTCGGGGGTAGTGTCAGTCTTGCTGCGAGCGTGATGACCTCCGGCGGTAATGTTACGCTGGATGTGACGGGAAATACGACGATCGCGGTCACCGCTCCGATCAGCACGTCGGGGGGCAATATCACCGCGATGATCGCTGGCGACACGAATCTCGCTTCCACGATCACGACGGCAACGGGGAATGTCGCCTTCACGATCGGCGGCAATTTGAACATGGCCGCCACCGCGAACGTGCTGACGGCGAATGGCAATTTTGCGGCCACGGTGGCTGATGCGGTCGTGATGCAGAATGGGGCTGTCATCAACACCGCGACGGGGACGATTCTGGTCTCGGCAGGCAGCGATATCACGCTCGGTCAATTGATCACCACCAACAGCACCGCGATGGCGGTGATGCTGCAAAGTGCCACGGGCGGGCTCATCGATGGGGGCGATACCGGTGGGGCCGACATCATCGCGAATGCCACCGGTGCGATGGTAACCATGACCACGGCAACAGGCGTAGGTTCGGCGACGGGGAACGGTGCCGATGCGGCGATCGAAACCCAGATCGATCGACTCGAACTCGTCAACACCACGTCGGGCATGGTGCAGATAGACGAAGTCGATGCCCTGCGGATTCTGGAACTGACGCAAGCGGCGACGGGCAGCGTGACGGTGAACACCGTGGGCAATCTGCTCGTGATGGGGGGGCAACCAGGCATCTCGGCGACCTCGGGCACGGTGACTCTCAATGCCACTGCGGCGACGGCAACCATCACGGTCGATTCCCGCATTCAGACGACGTCGGGAGATATCGTCATCAACGCGGCGGACGATGTCCGCCTGGGTGCGGCAGCCAGCATTGTGTCGACGTCTGGCGATGTGACCATGACCGCCGATGCCGACAGTTCGCTGGGCAATATGGGCGGCGAGATCTTCCTGACCGATGGTTCGGTGATCAACGCCGGGAGTGGCAACATCACGTTGCGGGCCGATCAGAACATCACGCTCAGCCAGTTGCGAACGACCAGCACGGTGTCGCTCACCTCCACCTCGGCGGGCATTGTGGATGGCGGCGATACCGGCGGTGCCGACATCATCGCGAATACCGTGGTGATGCAGTCGGTACGCGGCATCGGGTCGGGCAATGCGCTCGAGACCACGGTGTCGCTGCTCGCGGCGAACAATACCACAGCGGGTGCCATTCAGATCGATAACAACACCTCGCTGCTCACGATTGGGCAGGTGGGATCGGTCACTGGCATTACGAATACCGGCTCTGCCGCCGCTGAAATTACCGTGACGAACAACGGCAGTATCACCGTGAATGGAATGGTCCGCAACGCGACGGGCGGGGACATCAATCTGACGGCGACACCCGGAACGGCCAACCTCACCGTGAACGCGGTCATGGAATCGACCCGGGGCGATGGCCACATTAATCTCACCGCGGGGAATGATCTGATCATCAACGATACCGGCAGCGGGGTCGACATCTCCGTGGTGAACGACGGAGAAATTCTCGGCATCGCCGGGGGCGATGTCAGCATCGGCAGCAACGTGGTGATCGAATCGCAGACCGGCGTGGTGACGAACACCGAACCCGTGCTGTTCGATGTCACCACCCCGCAGATCAGCGCGCTGGGCATTGGCACGATTGTGATGACGGTGCAGCGACCGCTGGAAGTGGGCACGGTCATCATCATCGACTGGGGCGATGGCACCGTGGAAACCTTCGTCGTTACCGAGGAAGGGCAGACCACCCTCACCTTCACGCATCAATATCTCGGTCCACCCAACCCGGCCAACCCGGCAGCTGATATTCCGCTGAACGTGACCGTGATTAACCCGAGCTTCACCACGGGAACTATGCCTTCGCCCACAGCGGGAACCAATCAGGTCACCACGTTGCCCTACGTGCCGAACATTCGTTTCTATGCGAATGGCGATAGTCCGGCGACCGATCCAGTGGGCGATTTGAATGAGAGCAGTTTCGATGGCGTGTTCAAGACGCCGGGTGATGGTCTGGCGACGTTTGCCTTCGACCTGACGCCGCCGGTGGAATTGCTCGAATTTCCTCAGCCCACGGCTCAAGACGCTTCGTTGCTGAATGTCTCGCAGCCTCCCGAGCAGGTGCTCACGATTGAGGAACTGGGAGGTCAGGTCGATCAGAAGCTGGTCGATGAGCGCGTGGTGATTCTGGAAGTGATCTCGCCGAACGGGGAACTGCGAGAGACCGTCCTTCTGCCGGAAGACGTGCTCGACAACCTGGATGGCGTAATCAGCAACCTGCCCGATGGCCGGTATCGCTTCCTGTTGCGGGAACCGGGCGAAACACAAACGCGTCTGCTGCAAGATGTGGAAGTGCATGAAGGGAAGATCGCGGACGACCTGGAATCGCTGCAGAATCGGCCGCGGTCATTGCGGAATCAGATGCCTGCTAAGCCGATGGTTCCAGGCGAGCTTCCGGACGATTTGTCTGCTCCTGCAGATGCTCTCACGCCAGACAACGCGGTCAGTGAAGTCGAGAGCGCGGACGAGTTACCGTTGACGTCGTGGCGTGGGCAGCGCGCCTGGCGACAGGCGGTTCGCCAGTTTGGCCCCACGGAAGAGAGCGGTATTGAATGGGCGGCGAAGCAAGAGGCTGTCGAAGAGAGCACCGCAGTAGACCCCATTTGGGTGGGAGCGGCGGTTCCGATGGTTCTGGCTCAGGCGGGCACGCTGCGTTTTGGCCGGGCAGCCCGGTTATTCCGGAAGTATGGATCACAAGAGTAAGATGACATTTGTCTGCTGCGATTTTGCAACGCCATTCCGCCCGGGGGATGGTATCTAATAGGTAGCGCGAGTTTAGTGTTCGCTGGCCGTGAGATCTTGTTCGGGGTTCGGCAAGGGGTAGTGGAATGTTAAAGTGTCCGCGATGCGGTGTTCGGGTCAAAGGCCCCGATCTGCTCACGGGCGTGTGCTCGGCGTGTCAGCAGCGGCTCTCCGCGAGCATCAGCGAATCGAGCGATTTTGAAGAGGGTGCAAGAACCTTTATCTCGTCGGAAGGTGCCGAACCCGGCGTGCCTGGCTCTTCGCTCGACTCGTCGGCCCCCGAGGAACCTGTCCCGCCGGGCTATGCCGAAAACATTCTCGCCGCCTCTCTCGAAAACAGCTTCGATTTGGGGCTGACCCCAGCCATTGGGGCAGACGGTATCAACGATCGTGATACGGCTTCGGTCGATCAGGGATCAGATCAACATTCGGCGGGCGAATCGGGGGAAGAGGCCCAGACCTACATCTCCGACAGTTGGGTTGAACCCTCGCCTCCCGTTCCGCCATCGACTCGGGCGCCTCGGGCCGACCAGACGCTCGATATCCACCAGAATGACGATGCCAGCCGCACCTATGTTTCCGAGGAAGCCGACGCACAAGATACGGAAGCCGGGCAGAAAACCTACACCGATGACCTCCTGGCGCATGTGGATCGCGGTGACCGCACCATCATGCAGGATGTGGCTGACGCGCTGGCACCCAATCGCACACTGGTCAGTGACGGGCTGACAGGGGAAGACGCCGGCGCAGACAGAACCTTCATTTCCGATGAAGTCCCGGAAGCCCTGCTGCGGACACTGCAATCGAATTTTGATGATGACGACGCAGCGGAACAACCCCATCGCACCATCAAGGGGAAAGAGCGCGAACCGGACGGCAGCCGCATCGCGAGTCCGAAAAGCACGCTGATCATCAAGACGCGTCAACTGCGCGACATGCAGGTCGCGGGCCCTGCGCCCGATAAAGATCCAGAGTACGAACTCCTCAAAGTTCTCGGTGAAGGGGGCATGGGGGTCGTCTTTGATGCCCGCCAGACCTCGATCGATCGCAACGTCGCGCTCAAAATGATCAAAGGGGCTGCGGCGAAAAGTGAAAAGCAACAGGCCAAGTTCCTCGCTGAGGCGGTCGTCACCGGCGATCTCGATCATCCGAATATCGTGCCGATTTACGATGTCGGCCGGAATGATCAGGGGGCGCTGTTCTACTCGATGAAGAAGGTCTCGGGGACACCCTGGGACAAAATCATCGAGGAAAAAACGACATCGGAGAATCTCGAGATTCTCATGCGCGTGGCCGATGCCGTGGCGTTCGCCCATGCGCGGGGCGTGGTGCATCGCGACCTCAAGCCCGAGAACACGATGCTCGGGGAGTTCGGCGAAGTCCTGGTGATGGACTGGGGGCTGGCTCAACCGTCGCGGCGTTTCCGCAAATCGTCGAGCATCACCGAAACCTCCACCATGGGGGGCACTCCGGCGTATATGGCGCCGGAAATGGCTACGGGCCCACTCGAAAAAATCAGCCATCTCAGTGATGTGTATCTCCTGGGAGCCATTCTTTACGAGATTCTGACCGGACGACCGCCGCACACCGGCAAGAATGCCATGAAGTGTCTGATGGCGGCGGCGCGGAATGAAATCACCTTCACCGAGCAAACGGGTGAGTTGATTGAGATTGCCCGGAAGGCGATGCAGACCGATCCGGGTCAGCGCTATCAGGATGTCCGCGCGTTCCAGTCCGCCATCCGAGAGTACCAGTCGCACTCGGAAAGCATTCTGCTGTCGACGCGCGCGGAAGAAGATCTGGACGAAGCCAAGCTATCGGATGACTACAAGGCTTACGCCAAGGCCTTGTTCGGATTTCAGGAAGCCTATGATTTATGGTCCGGCAATCAGCGAGCCCGCGCCGGCGTGCAGATGGCACAGCTCGCCTATGCCGAAAGCGCCCGCCGCAAAGGCGACTTCGACCTGGGGTTGTCGTTACTCGATGGCAAGCTGCTGGAGCACGAAGGACTCAAGAAACTCCTGCTGCAAGATAAGCAGGAGCGCGAAGCCCGCAAGCAGCGCATCGCCATGCAGCGCAAGATGCTGGCCGGACTCGCCGTGGCCTTTATGGCGGCGGTCACGGTCGGTTTCTTCTGGGTCAGTTACGAGGCCGATCGCGCACGAAAGGCTGAGAAGGTCGCGCGCGATGAAAAAGATGCCGCCGATATCGCCCGCAAACAGGAAGAAGTCGCCAAGAAGGATGCGCTAACGGCACGTGATCTGGCGGAAGAGAAGCGAATCGAAGCCGAAACCGCACGAACGCAGGAAGCTGTCGCCCGCAAAGATGCCGTAACCGCTCGCGACCTCGCTGAAGTGAAACGTAAGGAAGCGGAAGAGGCCCGCAAACTTGAGGAAATCGCCAAACGGAAAGAAGAGTACGAAGCCTACATCGCCCAGATTGGTCTCGCCGCCGCGAAGATCGACGAGAACGCGTTTGAGTCGGCACGCACCTTATTAGAGAACTGTCAGCCCGACCTCCGCAACTGGGAATGGGGACGTCTGATGCATCTGTGCAGTCAGAGCATGCGCACCATTCCCGCCCAGGCCCCGCTCGATAGCCTCGCCGTCTCACCCGATGGCACACTCGCCGCCACGGGTGGCTGGGATGGCTTTGCCCGCATCTGGAATCTGGCGACGGGCGCCCTGGTTCACGAGTTTCGACATGGAGGACTCTATGTGCATAGCGTGGCGTTCTCGCCCGATGGTCAGTTACTGGCCACCGGCAGCGATGACCCCGCCGGATATGTCCAGCTTTTCAACGTCGCCACGGGTCAACAACAGGCCGTGTTGAGCGGGCATGCCGATGCCGTATTGAGCGTGATCTTCTCGCACGATGGGAGGAAGTTGCTGACTTCGTCTTATGACAAGACCGCCCGCATCTGGAACCTGGCGCAACCTGGCGAACCCGTGGTTCTGAATGGTCATACCTGGTGGGTCTGGCAGGCGGCGTTCTCTCCCGATGACCAGCAGATTGTCACGGTCAGTCAAGATGCCACGGCGATTGTCTGGAATGTGAGCACAGGGAAACCCAGTCCTCCCTTTACCGGCCATGACGGGCCGGTCTACAGCGCGACATTCACGGCCGATGGTCAGCAGGTGATCTCGGGCGGCTACGACCATCGGCTGCTCATGTGGAATCCGGCGACACTGAAACCGTATGAATTCCGCAAACTGGAAGATGGTGCCGCCGTCCGGGCTGTCCCGGAATTCCAGGAATTGGGGCGGCATGCCACGAGCATCCGCTGCGTGAGTCTCTCGTCTGATGGGGAATTTCTGCTGAGCGGCGGACAAGACAATTCCGTTCGGTTATGGAACCTGGCCACGCAGCGACTCGTGCAGACCTTCCGTGGTCATGACAGTTGGGTGCGAGGCGTGGCGTTTGGTCGAGACGGACGCTCGCTGATCACCGCCAGTCAAGATGCCACGGTTCGCACCTGGAGCATTGCGGGTTATGAAGAACTGCGTTCGATTCAAGGCCGAGAACTGGCGGGGCATGCCGACGCTGTGCTCGCCGCCACGTTCTCTCCGAATCAGTCGCAAGTGGTGACAGCCAGTCGCGACCGCACGGCTCGCACCTGGAACGCCAGTACCGGGCAATTTGAGCAGATATTTACGGAAGGCCATGCCTTTCTGGCCTCTTCGGCGATCTTCTTCGATGACGGACGTAAACTGGTGACCGCGGCTGTGGATAACACGGCCCGCATCTGGGATGTCGCGACCGGAACCGAATTGCGGCATCTGAATAAGACAGGCCGGGCCGCCGCGCTCGCCGTCAGTACCGATGGCCAATGGATAGTCACCGGGGGCGATGCCCGGCAAGCCCAGCTTTGGGATGCCCGCCAGGGGAAACATGTCCGTGATTTTGCCGGGCATCTGGCGGAAGTGACCGCGGTCGCACTGTCGACCGATGGACTGCTGTTGCTGACGGGCGATGCGAAGGGTCATGGATATCTCTGGCAGTTGGAAACCGGAAAGCTCCTGCACACGCTGAGAGCGCACACCGGTCGCATTTCCGACGCGGCATGGCTTGCCGATGGATCGCGCGTACTGCTCGCCAGCAGCGATAAAACCATTTCGCAATGGGACGTTTCGGCGGGTCAGGAGTTGACGGCGGAGATTCTCAAACATCCCGATAGCGTGCTGACAATCGCCCTATCGCCCGATGGCAGCCGCGTGATCTCCAGCAGCGCCGATCGTGTGGTCCGCGTGTGGAATCGGTCGACCCGGGAACTCGAACAGACCATCGGCCCGTTGACCGAACTGATTCATTCCCTCTCGCTGTCTGCTGATGGACAGCGGTTGCTGACGGCCCACTCGGAGGAACGCGCCGTCCGGATGTGGGATCTCACCACGGGCGCGGAATTGAAATCGCCTCAACCCGAGGGACGCCTCGGCCCCTTGCTGAATCTGCAACGCACTGGCGGACAAGTCTGGGCCGCCATCTTTGCCCCCGGCGATGAAGTTCTCACCGTGGGCGGGAATGATGCCCGGTTGTGGGATACGAAATCGGCACGCGAACGCATTACGTTCAGTCCGCATGCCGCCGTCGCCAGTGCGCATTTTTCGCCGAATGGTCGCTGGATCGTCACGGGGAGTTGGGACAATTCCGCGAAGATCTGGAATGCCAGCACTGGTCAGGCCGTGCTCAAACTGGATGGAGCGCATGAGGGCTTCGTCAATGCCGCCCAGTTCTCGCCGGATGGGCAGTTCGTGTTGACCGCGAGTGATGACGGCACCGCAAAATTGTGGCAGGTGGAACTTCCGGAAGCCGATAATGCCGAGATGACACCCTCGGCGACGGTGGTCCGAACTTTCACCGGTCATACCGACCGCGTGCGGTTCGCGACCTTCAACCCCAAGGGGGATGCCGTGCTGACCACCTCGGATGATAAAACGGCGCGGCTGATGTCGGTCGCCGATGGTCACCTGATCCGTGAGTTCACCGGCCATGCCTGGGCGGTGCTGTCTGCGGCATTTTCTCCCAATGGTCAACAGCTCATTACCGGCAGCGAAGACAACTCCGCGAAACTGTGGAATGTCGATACCGGAGCGGCGATTTTCACGCTGTCCGGGCACACCGCAACGGTGGCCAGCGTGGCCTTTGCACCCGATGGAGCCCGTGTCCTCACCGGCAGCCAGGACCAGGCCGCCAAACTGTGGGATGCCCAGACCGGCAAGGAAATTCTCACACTGAATCGGCATACCGACGACGTGACCAGCGTCTCATTCTCGCCCGATGGTCGCGAAATTCTCACCGGCAGCCGCGATGGCACCGCGGTCATCTGGCTGACCGTCGACTGGAAGCCCTTCAAGGCGAAACTGGCCCACCAGGAGTGAGGCCGATGCGGCTGACTCAGAAAACTCTGCGTGCCCCCCTTCAAAACGCGTCGTCCTGCCGATAAAATCAGCATTCATTGCGGGTGTAGCTCAATGGTAGAGTCCCAGCTTCCCAAGCTGGTTGTGCGGGTTCGATTCCCGTCACCCGCTTTCTTCAAGTCAAAAGACGAGTGTCCAGAGCCCAGAGCCAGAATTGTGGGGCGGGACTCGTTACTTCGTCCCAATTGGCGATTTCTTCGAGGCGATCTTCGGCTTTTCTGGCTCTCGACTCTGGTCTCAAGCCCCTCGACTCACCGCACGCGTGACCTTCCCTCCGCGACCGATTATCATCCACGCATCAATATCTGTCGCCGTTTCCTCGGCTGTCGCGGAGTTCTGCACCATGCTGCGTTTCACGTTATCGCTCACGTTGTCTCTCGGGTTCGCCTCGGTGGTTGTCGCCGCCGATCCCAAGCCAATCTTCGATTCCGGCGTCATCACGTCTGCCACGCCCGGTCATAGTAAGTCGATCGATGTCGACGTCACCGGTAAGCAGGAACTCTATCTCGTCGCCAAAGACGGTGGCGATGGCTTCGGCTGCGACTGGGCCAACTGGGCCGAACCGAAATTCCTCAGCCCTGCGGGCGAGAAAAAACTGACCGAACTGAAATGGAAGTCGGCGAGCACCGGGTACGGTGAAGTCCACGTCAACGGGAATGCTCAGGGCCAGGCGCTGTCCATCGCCGGCAAAGGCGTTAGCTACGGCCTCGGCACGCATGCCAATTCGGTCATCGTCTTCGATATCCCCGCTGGCAGCACGAAGTTCCAGGCGACATGCGGCCTGGATACCGCAGGCACCAACCAGGGCTGTGGCAGCACCGTGCAATTCCTGGTCTTTGTCGAAAAGCCCTCAGCGAAACAAGTGCAGGCTTCCGATGGCCCCATCGCCGAATCGCGAGACGCCGCCGATGCCCTCGCCGGTCTCGATGTCGGCGCGGGTCTCGAAGCCACGTTGTTCGCCGCCGAACCGATGCTCAAGAATCCATCGAACATCGATATCGATCATCTCGGCCGCATCTGGGTCTGTGAGGTGATGAACTACCGCCGCTTTGCCAACCAGAACAATCCCGACCGCCCGGAAGGCGATCGCATTCTGGTTCTGGAAGACACCAATGGCGACGGGGCCGCCGACAAGCAGACGGTGTTTTACCAGGGGAAAGATGTCGATTCGGCCCACGGGATCTGTGTCCTGGGTGACCGTGTGATTATCTCCTGCGGCGACAGCGTGTTCTCACTCTACGATCGTAATGGTGACCTGAAAGCTGATGCCAATTCCAAGGAACTCCTCTTCACCGGCATCTCGGGGACGCAGCACGACCACGGCATTCATGCGGTCGTCTTCGGCCCCGATGGCAAGCTCTACTTCAACTTTGGCAACTCGGGCAAGCAACTGAAGGACAAGGACGGCAACGCGATTCGTGACAAGGCGGGGAATTATATCAACGACAGCCGCCAGCCCTATCAGGAAGGGATGGTCTTCCGCTGCAATCTCGATGGCAGCGAAGTCGAAACGCTCGGCTGGAACTTCCGCAACAACTGGGAAGTTTGTGTCGACAGCTTCGGCACCATGTGGCAGTCGGACAACGACGACGATGGCAACCGCGGCGTCCGCATCAACTACGTGATGGAGTTCGGCAACTACGGTTACCGCGATGAAATCACCGGGGCGGGCTGGCGCGATGCCCGCACCAACATCGAAGAAGAAATTCCGCTGCGGCACTGGCATCTGAACGATCCCGGTGTCGTACCGAACCTGCTCCAAACCGGGGCGGGTTCACCGACGGGCATCTGCGTGTATGAAGGTGATCTGCTGCCAGAGGTCTTCCGCAATCAGATCATTCACTGCGATGCCGGGCCGAACATCGTAAGGGCCTATATCACCGCGCCCGATGGAGCCGGTTACAAAGCGGAAATCGTGAACATTCTCGATGGAACCCGCGACAAGTGGTTCCGGCCGAGCGATGTCTGCGTCGCACCCGATGGCTCGCTGATCATCGCTGACTGGTACGACCCCGGCGTCGGCGGCCATCGTCAAGGCGATGTCGATCACGGCCGGTTGTTCCGCATCGCTCCTCCGGGGGTGAAATACACCGTGCCGAAGACCGACTTTACCACGGTTGATGGAGCGATCGCGGCACTCAAAAGCCCGAACATGGCGACGCGCTATCTGGCTTGGCAGGCGCTGCACAACATGGGCGAGAAAGCCGACGGGGCACTCACGAAGGTTTATCAGGACGAGACCAATCCGCGCCAGAGAGCAAGAGCATTGTGGTTGCTCAGTAAGTTGCACACACAATCGGCTCAGACTGTCGTGATGGGGGCACTCAAGCCTAATCTGGGAACGCCGCAAGATCTGCGAGTGACGTCATTGCGGATCATGTCTCGCATGAGTGGCTCTGCGATTCTTCCAACGGGGATGGACGCCGAGCCACAACTCCGGCGTGAAACCGCGATCCAGTTGTATAGCAAACCCAGTGCCGGTGCTGATGGGATCTGGGCACGTCTGGCTCAGCAGTATCAGGGAGATAACCGCTGGGAACTCGAAGCCTTGGGAATCGGTGCTACTGGAAGTTGGGACAGTCGGCTGGCCGCCTATTTGAAGCTGGAGCCGGATGCTCTGAAGTCCAAAGCCGGGCGCGACATCATCTGGCGTTCGCGTGGTTCCAAGACCCCGGAACTCCTGGCGCAGATTATCGCTGATCCCAACACCCCGGCCGAAGAACTGCCGCGATATTTTCGCGCGTTCGATTTCCTCACGGGGGATGCGAAGACGACTGCGGTCAATCAACTCGCCTTCAATACCAAGGTCGATGACAACACCCGCGCGGCACTCATCATGACAGAAGCTCTGGATCGCGTGCCGGGCTTCGATATCAACCAGCATCCCGAGAAGAAAGCCGCCGTGAATGCGGCCCTCGACAGCGTCCAGGGCACGGTGCAGTTCCTGTCCCTCATCGACCGCTTCCAGATGAACGACCGCTATCCCGAAGTGATCGCGATGGTGCAGGCACAGCCCGACAGCCAGTTCGCCGTCGAAGCCGCCAAGGCGCTCTTCGGCAGGAAGAAACTGCTGCTCGATGCGCTCGAAGATCAAGACCCGCTGAAGGCCGCCGCGATGGCTCGCGCGATCGGCAACACCGGCGACAACCGGGCCGCACAAATTCTGGCCCCGGTGCTGGATGCTGCCACGCACCCGCTGGCCGTGCGTCAGGAAGCCGCGAAGGGTTTGGCGAAATCGAAGCAGGGCGTCATGCAACTCCTCGAACGAGCCAAGGGGAACAAGCTCACCGATGATGTGAAGCCCGCCGTGGCCTTCGCGTTGCAGAACTCACAGTTTGGTGAATTCCGCAGTGAAATCGTCACGCTCTTCCCGCTGCCACCGTCTCGCAACGATCAGGCTTTGCCGCCGCTCGACCAGCTTTACAAGCGTCGTGGCGACTTCGACAAAGGCAAGGTCGTGTTCAACACCGTCGGCAAGTGCAACACCTGTCACGTGGTCAACAACGAAGGCAAGGAAGTCGGCCCGAACCTGACGGAGATCGGTTCCAAGCTCAGCCGTGAGGCGATGTTTGAATCGATCCTGTACCCCTCGGCCGGGATCAGTCACAATTATGAGACGTGGACCGCTGTCACGACCGATGGCAATTCGGTGACCGGTGTCAAAGTTTCCGAGACCGCCAGTGAACTGCAACTGAAGGGGTCGGACGCCATTGTCCGCACGTTGAAGAAGTCGGACATCGACGAACTGGTGAAGCAACCCGTCTCGCTGATGCCCGCCGACCTGCAGAAGACCATGACTGTCGACGAGTTGGTCGATGTCATCGAGTATGTGCAGACGCTGAAGAAGAAGTAGCGACTTTGCGGCAGAGGTAAGCCCAGGGATTGCGATCCCTGGGCTTCGGCTATTTGACGATGAAGTTCAGCGAGTAACTGTTCATCTTTCCGCTCAGCTCGTCGAACACGGTCAGTTTCAGCACATGCGGCCCGAGGGGCATGCGCTCGGGGATGCGGAACTGGTAGTTATGGAAGTAATCGCGGCGGTAGGTGCTGCATGTATCTTCCGTCGCGGGGAAAGGGATTTGCTTACGGACTTCGCCAGACGGGCTCATGAGTTCAATGGTCGAGCGTAACAACGTGCGATACTGTCCGTCGGCGGTGGGGTCACTTTTGAAGTTGTCGATGTCGGCATACATCAGCACTTCCTGTCCGGGAGAGAACTCGCCCTTGGGGAGTTTTTCGTAGTTGCCGAACCCGACAATCTGGCGACAGAACGTGACATGCCGCACTTGCAGATCGGCCTGTTCCTGCAAGCGACGGATCGCCGAGTTGAGCTGCGTCATGGTTTGTGTGGCGCGATCTTTGGCAAGGGGCATATGCTCGGCGTCGAGCGCGTTGATCGTGCCCCAGAGCAGTTGCTGCCAGAATTCCTGCTCGGCCGGTTCGATGCCGGGAATCGCCGTGAGGGCCCGCTCCTGATGATTGCCAATTAGGTAGAGCATGCGCAGCGAGGTGTGTTTCTTCAGCAGTTCATGTTTGGCTTCGGGCGTGGTGGCGGGGGGCATCGCCGCGAGGTCTTGTTCCAGCAGTCCAATCGTTTGTTCCAGGGCGATTTGCCAATTGACCAGTTGTGGACTGCTCGCTGGGGACAGGCCCGTCGCCGTGGCGGGCAGATTCGCGGCGGCGACCTGCGGTGTGCGTCCGGGAACCAGGTTCACCACATTCTGCACCAGTCCAGAGGCCACGTTGCCAAACCCGCTTGACTGCGGCAGGGTGGCTTCGACACGCGGTGTGGGCCAGGGGACCGCCGCTGGTTGAGCGGTGGGCGCGGGCAAGCGTTGCGGGTTCGGCGGCAGTTCAGAGACCGCCATGCCGTTCGCCGCGTACTCATGATTCTGCAAGACAATCGGGCGATTCGCCGCGGGAGTCGTGGGATCGACGCGATGGACCGCATGCTCAATCTGTTCAGAATGTCCTGCGTCTCGTGTGTATCCGGCGGTCAGCAGCGTGGAATCTGCCGTGTGGTTCTGATGTCCGGCAGGCACGATGGTTTCGGCCGATGCGGGAGCACTCCACGGACTGGCCGCTGGCGTGTCTGGCGGTTGCATCCGCTGTGGTGAGGTGCCGGGTGATGTACCGAACGGCGAGACGGTTTCCGTGTTGGCGATTTGCGATGCTGTGGTGGCCTGCAACGACAAACGTCTCACGCGCAGAATGTCGGGGATCAACGTCGGATCGACTTTCTTGAGTTGTGCGTACCACTCCTGACGTTCGGCCGGTGTGGCGTCTTGAAGTTCCTGGTTGATCAGCAGCAAAACATCGGGGGTGAGCGAACCGCTGGCCGGTGGAGTGACAGCGATCTCTGCTGCCACTAGCGGTTCCAGGGGTTTCGTGGTGGCTCCAGGATTACCAGTGGCCCCCGCAACGGCTGTTTTTTCCTGCGTCGCGGGCGCCGCCGATTTGGGTTCAGTACTGCGGGACGATTTGAACGGGGAATCGGCCGCTGCGGTGTTGGTGACGGGTTTGGAATCGGCTTTAGATGGTTCTTTGGTCGCGATATCTGTCGTGGTCTTGTCAGTTTCAGGTTTGTCCGACTGGGATTTCGGGGCCGACACGATTGGGCTTTGCCATGTCCAGCGCGCTGCGGTGCAACCAGCCATCAGGCTGAAGCAGGTTGGCAGAACAAAGAGGAGGAGCAAGATCGCACGCATCGCAGAGTCCTGCGGAAACCCAAGGGCATTGGAAAGGTGGAGAGGCTCGCACATTAATGAAACTAAAAAAACACCACAAGGCCAATGCTGATAATCACTTACGCGGTTTTAAACCGGCAGATTCTGCCGCAGTATCTAGCGGGCGGGTGACAAATCGGGTCTGAGGCGGGGTGACAACTGGTGAGGTCCGGCAGAATCTGCCGGTGCCGGAGCAATCTGGGGAGATTCGGCTAAATAACGTCGAAATAAGAGGTTTGGCGGAGCGGGTTGAATGGGGGTTCGCGAGGACTCTGTGTGATCAGACATCTCCCGGGAAAGAGTCCGTGATGGGCCACCTTACCGAGACTGAGAACAATTCGGCAGCACCACCCGAAGGCTGGCGGAACGGGGTGGTCTTGCTGGCATTCTGGCTTTGCCTGCTGTTCGCGGCGGGGCTGTACGCCACGGCGGCGCTTTCACCTAAGCTCTTATCGTGGTGTCAATTACAGCACGAGTACCAGACTCAACAGTGGCGGTTGCTGCAATTGGAGCAGCAGACCGAGCAATTGCAGCAGGTGGTCGACGCCCTGAGTCATGACCCCACGTTTGTTGCAGAGCTGAGCCGGTGGGAAATGGCCGCGCGGGAACCGGGGGAAGAGGTCATTCCTGTCGACCTGGAACTGACATTGCAGCCCGAAACGGAGTCGCCCTTCGTCTCCCGCTCGCTGGCCTCCCTCCCCGCGGACTGGTGGCCTTGGTTGTACACTGTTTCAACCAACGAGGGCTTACGCTGGTCGATGCTGATGACCGCGGCCGGACTGGTGATCGTGGCCTTTACCTGGTTCCAGGAACCCAGCCGAAGTGAACTCTCCGCGGAGGGCACACCGGGCCCCGTGGCGGTTGCCAGTTGGCGGAACAGGTACCGGCGAACCCTGGTTGATCCGCCCCTGCCGCAGTGATGCTGTGGCTCACTCTCGTTGGGTCGCTTCCAGCACGGCACGCAGATTCTGTTCGATGTTGGCACAGATTTTTTCCAGCGGCAAGTCATTCTCATCTTCGCCAAACGGGTCTTCAATTTCGACGCCGATTTCCTCGATGCCGAAGAGAATGTAGGTGATGCAGAGTGTCGCGAGGACGGTGTTCCAGCCGAACTTCGGCAACAGCGCCAGTGGTAATGTGAAACAGTAGATGATGATGGCCCGGCGGAGATGGACCGCGTAGGCGTAGGGCATAGGCGTACTGTGGATCCGTTCGCACGCTCCGATGTAGTCGACCAGAAGCTGAATGTTCTGATCGATCTGCATTTGTTGATATTCGCCAATCAGATTTTGTTCCCGGGCCTGCATCAGCAATTGCGTGAGTTGGCGGGCCGTGGCCAACGGGACATGATCTGCGGCGGCGACACGGGTGGCGACCACCGGGTCGAGTTCGTGGTGCAGGGCTCCCAGGCCTTTCTGTCCCCGCAGTCGCAACATGCAGCTATAGGGGAAAGCGGCGGTCCAGAGAATGAACTGCCGGACGAGACCGGGATCCGCGGCACAGAGCACGCTGGTCTGCCGCACCAGATTTCGAGTTTCATTGACGATGCCGCCCCACAGTTTGCGGCCTTCCCAGAAGCGGTCGTAAGAGGCGTTTGTGCGAAACACCAGCAGCAATGCCAGGGCGGCACCGACCAGGCTGTGGGCCGTTTCGGGGATTTCCACTATCTGGCTTAAACTGGGCCAGTATTCATGCAGCGCGGTGATGGCGACCGACCAGAGGACGCAGAGCGAAACGCGCCCCAGAATTTCGCGGACCAGCGATCCCTGGATATCGAACAGGTGACTGGTCCAGCGATGCGGGTCGTAAACGGACATCGTGTCTGGCCTTTGTGATCACGGAATGACGGAGGTTGGCAGAGTTTCTGAGGATTGCTGCAAATCAGAAAGTTTCTGACGAACATTATGCGAGGAAATGTGGTGAAGCCCCAGTGAGGAGAGTTTGGGCCAACGTCTCTTCGGGAATTGCATAGTCCACTGCGACGCAGCTTCCCATATGCGGTCTGGGATCGCCAGTGGGATGGCCGCCGCACGCCGTTACTCGTACTTCTGCACGTCTTGTTGCGCGTCCGTTGTCGAGACTGCGAATTGCAACGCTGCCGCGCGTTACTGGGCCACATTCTACATAGACTGCCTGATCGACGGGGTTCGCTCGCAGGCACCTTGCTTCCCACGGTGTCGCATGGAGGTTTCCAGCGGTGTCGCAGAGAGTTCGTGATCGATTTACCACCCGCGGACACCAACTGATCGGTTCGTGATCACGCTGGCGGGAGATCAACTCGAAGAAAGTGTCGCGATGTGTCTCCGAATCGCGACAAAAACGGTGACGTGGATCTCGAAGTGGCAGAATTCGGAACTCAATGAGAATTTTCCAGCGGCAATGTCCCGTGCGAGGCATCACGAGATGGCAATTCCACCAAGTTTTTTTGTGTGAGTCGAACAAATCGGAATTGATTTTGCGTTGCTGTCTCTGAACCGAGATTTCCAAGTCCCTGTCCTCAGGAATCAGGACAATGACAACAGGCTGTCTGTTTTCACGTGGTGACAATTCTGGCTGATCTTGTCCAGAAGTTTCCGCGTTACAGGCATTCTCGGCCGTAGATCCACACTCTGTGAGTGATTCATAACGACCAGCCTCTTGGGCAAAATTCGACAACTATGGCGAAATTGAACAAGTCCATACACATCACGAAATCACATCCCCGATTTGGGCAACGGGAATTGGCAACCATGAATGGTTCCGCAACGACTCAACTGTGGATCACACCACAGTTCAGCGAAGAAAAGCGCGTGCTGCTGGCTTGGAGCCACGTCCGCGAACGCTTTGAATTGCCCCATCTGATCGGCGGGCAACTCCATCGCAAGGCCATCTGGCAGCGACTGGCGGAGCGCGCCGGTGCCGACCTGGCACGAACGCTGGTCATCAGCGAAGCCCCGGCGGCTCAACTCGACTGGCCCCCGTGCAGTCACCCCGAAGCCTTGCAGGTTCGCACACAAATTTATGCCGCGACTCTGGCGGAAGCACCGGCCGTCTCTTCCATCTTGCGCGAACTCGATTGGGAATGGGTTTCCGTGCGGGATATCGCCATTGGATTTACCTCCGGGGTGCGATCGATTGACCCGGCGCTACGCGAGTTCCTGGAGCTGACCGGGCGGCATCCCGCTTCTCAACTCTCAGCCGAACGGGTGCTATCGATTGGCGTGACAGGACATCGCGATCTGGTGTCGGAAGACGTACCTGTGCTGTTCGACAAGTTGCATCAGGCGATCGAAGACATTGCCCGGGAATTTCCCGACCATCAATTGCAGGTACTGTCACCTCTGGCGGAAGGGGCCGACCAGTTACTGGCCGATGTTGCCCTGGAGCGGGAACTGCCCCTGTGGTCGCCGTTGCCGCTGCCGGTCGAATTGTATGAGACCGATTTTAGCTCGGCGGCTGCCTTGGACGATTTCCGTCAAACTCTGGAGCGCACCACGGGTTGGTTCTGTCTGCCTCCGGCCGAGGGAGCCACGCTCAAGGGCTTGCAGAGTCAGAAGTCGATGCGCGACGACCATTATCGCCGCGCCGGTCGGTTTATCGTCCATCGCAGCGACGTGCTGCTGGCCCTGTGGGATGGCAACCCCTCAACGGCGATTGGTGGCACGGCCGACGTCTTGCGGTACGCCTTCGAGGCACCGCGGCGTCCCGGCCATCGCCTGCTGGTGCGGCACGTCCCCACCCGGCGGACACGTCAGCGCGGTTCTTACTGACAGAGCGGCGGCAGGCCTCACGCCGCGCGACGCTTCTTGCGGCGGTAATAGGTGACGGTGCTCACGCCCGGTGCCATCCCCGTGGCTCCATCCTGCGCTTCGACGACATACGAGTTCGACAGGATGCGGAAGAAGAACAGGATGATGAAGGCTCCGGCCGTTCCCGCGACGAAGCCCATCGGGCTGACGGGGGTAATGCGGTAGCTGGAATCGATCAGCAGCAATAAGCCACAGCCGATGACGCTGCCGCCAATGCCCATCATCAAGGTGCCGATGGTCCCTCCGGGATCGCGACCGGGCATAATGGCCTTGGCGGCCAGCCCGACAAGTGTGCCAAAGCCGACCCAGACCAGCAGATCATGGGCGGCTTGTTCGATGACGGTGAGCAGGCCAGCATCTATCATGGGAATCTCCGTGCGCACGTTCTCCGTGCCAATTAACGGCGCTGCCTGTTGTCATCGGCATAATCGTTACGGTCGCTTGAGATCAGATCAGATTTTTGCAGGAGGTGAGCAGCCATCGGCCATTTCTGCCGGTGTGTCATCCGGCGCGCATCACTGCTGCCACTTTCGGACCTGCTCGATGGCCGTGGTAAAGTCCAGCGGCAGTGGGGCCGTGATGACCATCCAGTCCTGCGTGATCGGATGCGGAAAGCCCAACTCGATTGCATGTAAGGCTTGGCGAGGAATGTAGGGAGAGATGTGCGACGGCGGACGCGACCCATCGGGATTGAGTGGCGGGCGCGGCGGCTTCAGTTCGCCAAACGCGGCATAGTATTCATCGCCGATGATGGGATGCCCGATCGATGCCAGGTGGACACGAATTTGGTGCAACCGCCCCGTGCGTGGTTTCGCTTTCACCACGGTGTGCCGAGGCAATCGTTCCAGCACTTCATACGCGGTTTTCGACGGACGGGCATCGAGCGCATCGCCCCGGGTGGTCATGAGGGCACTGCTGCAACCCCGCACGCGACCGATAGGTTGATCGATGACGCCCTCATCATTCTCCATCACGCCATCGACAATCGCGACATACGACTTCGAGACCCGGCTGCGTTGGAATTCAACCGAGAGTTGTCGATGTGACAGATGCTCTTTCGCCAGCACGATCACGCCGCTGGTGTCGCGATCGAGGCGATGAATCACGCCGGGTTTGAAGAGGCCTTTGATGGGACCGGAGGCATCGAGGTACCACTGCACGGCATTGGTGAGCGTCCCCTTGGGACTATCGCCACAGGGATGCACGATAAGCCCGGCGGGTTTGTTCACCGCAATCAGCCATTCGTCTTCATAAATGACATCGAGCGGAATGTCTTCGGGAGGCATGAGGTCGTCGGGGGGTTCCAGAAGGCGGATCGAGACCTCCTGCCCGGTGTGGACTCGCTGAATCGGCTGTACGATTTGTCCGTTCACCGCAACCGCACCGGCGGCCACCATGCGATGCAACCGCCAGCTTGTGTAACTGCGCAGCTGCTTTTCCAGAAACGTATCAATCCGCACCCCGGAGAGGTAACGATCGACAACGCAGGTGTAGCGGTGGGGGTAATGCGTGACCAAGTTGAGAGGTTACTTACCTGCGGCCGTTGATTGATTCTGGAACTGGCTTGGATTTTCGACCGGTAATCCACGGACTTCTTCCACAATCAGCTGCGCAATGTACATTCCGGGAGTCAGCTGAATGCCGTTCGGTCCCAAGTTGATCATTTCCAACGTGATTGTACCATTGAAGCCTGGGTGAATCGTCGGTGCAGTGAAATGGATCAGTAATCCACAGCGAGCGAGACTGCTGCGACCTTCAATTCTCGCCGCCAGACACGTCTTTCCTGCGGCGGGGATTGGCAATTCAACCCTCTCGATGGTTTTGGCTAGCACAAACTGGCGTTGTTGAAGAATGATTGGTCTGTTGACGGTGATAGTTTCCGAGTTTGAGCTTCTGGACAGATAGTCCTTCATACTACCTGGCTGAGTTGGATCAACAACGACAGGCAACTGAGTGGGTAGAACAATTTCGCTATCCAGCCTTAAATCTACCGAGCTTGTATTGAACGGTGATTTCCCGCCGCTACCTATCCCAGGACGTGGAGACGGCTCTGGAAAAATCTTGAGGCGGCCATCATCCAAGGCACGACAGAGTTCAGAGTTAGAGAGAATCACGAGTGCATCAAGCCTCCTGCTGCACCCGCTCCTCTTGAAGCTCGGCAGCATCAACGGTGACGAAGTACCCTGCCTCAAACGATTCCGCAGGCAATTGAACAAGTGCCTGAGTTCCAACTTTTGAGACGACGCTCACACGCAATTGACCGGGACGAATGCCATCGGACTGGTAGGGCGACTGAGATCGCACCATTTCCACGGGAGCAAACAGCGAGAACAGGCTATGGTCCGCCGTGCGTGCTTGAATGCCATATTCCGACGAAAACTGTCCGCGACCAAAGTCGCAATTCAGCCATGCCACCATTTGTGTACCCAGCTCTCAAGTTTCCATCCTTCTTAGGGATGGAGATGATCACAAGTTTCACTTCTATCATCGACGAGCCGGGCATTATGCGTTCAGCCCGGTCAGGTTGCGCTGGGTTGCAATCTGAACCTTTGCATCGTCTCTGTTCCGGCTTCGGAACGCACCGCATGATACCTTGCCAATCAACTTGGTCAACGTCGAGTTGCCGCTTGAACCAAGAGAGGTGATTCCGCGTCCAACCAACTCAACTGTCGAATCTCCCCCAAAAAGATGATACACTGGGCTGTGGGATTGACCTATCGTCTCTGATTGCTGCAACTTCCGTCTAGGACAAGAGATCGATCGATGAGCGACCGCCGTAATCTGTTTCACAAAGTCTGGGATCTGCACACTGTCCGCACGTTGGCCTCGGGGCAAACGCAGCTCTTCATCGGGCTGCACCTCATTCACGAAGTCACCAGCCCGCAAGCCTTTGCGATTCTCCGCGAGCGCGGGCTGACAGTGCCCTACCCGGAACGAACGGTCGCCACTGTCGACCACATCGTTCCTACCGATAACCAGGCCCGTCCCTTCGTCGACGTGCTCGCTGAAGAGATGATGTCGGCGATCGAAAAGAATTGCCGCGAATTCGGCGTCCGCTTGTTCGATCTCAAAGACAACCGACAGGGTGTGGTGCATATCGTCGGCCCGGAACAGGGTCTGACATTACCCGGCATGACGATCGCCTGTGGCGACAGTCACACCAGCACGCACGGAGCATTCGGCTCCATCGCGTTCGGGATTGGGACCAGTCAGGTCGCCGATGTTCTCGCCACGCAAACGCTCGCTATGGCCCGGCCGAAGGTGCGCCGTATTGAAGTCAGCGGCAAGCTGCGTCCGGGTGTCTTTGCCAAAGACGTCATCCTGCACATCATCCGCAAGTTGGGCGTACAAGGCGGAGTCGGTTATGCCTACGAGTATGCGGGCGAAGTCTTCGATCGCATGTCGATGGAAGAACGCATGACCGTGTGCAACATGAGCATCGAAGGGGGAGCCCGCTGTGGTTATGTGAACCCCGACCAGACGACGGTCGACTACATCCGTGGTCGTCCGTTTGCTCCGCAAGGCGAGGAATTTGACCGGGCCGCAAAGTGGTGGTTGAGTCTCGCATCCGGGCCAGATGCTGAGTTCGACGACCACGTGTCGTTCGATGCGGCGGAGATTGAGCCCACAGTGACCTGGGGCATCAACCCGGCACAGGCGATCGGTGTTTCCGAGTTGTTGCCGGTGGTGTCCTCTTTCCCGGCCGATGACCAGAAGGGTATCCGCGAAGCCTTCGAGTATATGGATCTGCAAGAGCAGGCCCCGATCAAGGGCTTGAAGATTGACGTGGCATTTATTGGTTCCTGTACCAATGGCCGCATCAGTGATTTGCGTGAGGCGGCCGCACTGGTCAAAGGTCGGCATGTCGCCAGTGGCGTGAAAGCCCTTGTGGTACCGGGCTCGCAGCAGGTCCGCGAACAGGCGATGCAGGAGGGACTCGACAAGGTCTTCGAGGCGGCTGGCTTTCAATGGCGTGAAGCGGGCTGTTCGATGTGTCTCGCGATGAACCCGGACAAGCTGAAAGGCCGCGAAATCTGTGCTTCGTCCAGCAATCGCAACTTTAAGGGGCGCCAAGGCAGCCCCACCGGCCGGACGCTGCTGATGAGCCCCGCGATGGTCGCCGCCGCCGCTCTCACTGGTCAGGTCACCGATGTGCGGGAGTTGCTGTAGCCAGTCTGCTCGAGGAGCCATGCCATGCCGGAGACGCTAGAGATGGGACGTGTTGTCGTACCTGCGTTGGTTGAGAGCGTGGAAGACTTATTTCGCTCGGCCCGCAGCGAAATCTCCGACATCGATGTTCGCCGCATTACAATCGACGAGGCTCTCGTCGATACAGGAGCGACGACGCTTTGTCTGCCGATATCGATGATTGAACAACTGGGCCTGCTCGCCTTTGGCGAACGGACGTCGATGTCGAGTCAAGGACCACGCAAGGCAAAAATCTACGGCCCGGTCAAGCTGACGGTTCAAGGCCGCGATTGCAACGTGGACGTTCTTGAACTTCCCAATGGTGTGCCAGCACTTATCGGTCAGGTTCCTTTGGAACTGCTGGACTTTGTCGTCGATCCTCCCGGACGCCGCTTGATCGGCAACCCAGCCCATGGCGGCGAGCAGATGTTGGAGATGTACTGAGATGGGCACCATCATTCCCGCAGAAACGACGGCAGATCGCTCCGCCATTGAAGCCCTGTTCGATCAACTGCAGCACCTCGATGGCAAGGCCGAGATTGTCGACGGAGGGATTGTAATCATGTCGCCTACTCAACCATGGCCGGGTGAAGTTGCCGCAGAGATATACTCGGCACTCCGTAGTTATGCCCGTAAGGTTCGGCGAGGATGGGCGGTCACTGACGGCCAGACTTTTCGTGTTGACTTGCCGCATCGAGAATCGTTTTCCCCTGATGCGGCCTATCATATCGGTGGCCGTCATCCGCAACGTTATTACGAAGGGGCTCCGGTTTTCGCGGCGGAAGTTCGCAGCCTTGGCGATTACGGTCCACGGGCAGAACGTTTACAGGCAGAGAAACGAGAAGACTATTTCGCGTGTGGGACACAAGTCGTCTGGGATGTCGATCTGCGCTCGAACGATGTCATCCGCATGTATCTCGCCAGCAACCCGGGCACACCAGTCGTTTTCCGCCCCGGAGTCATCGCCCATGCCGAGCCGGCTGTCCCGGGTTGGACGGTGCCCGTGAACGAACTGCTGCCGGAAGACTGGGAGCCGCCCCAGTGAATGCTGTATTCGAGTGTGCAGATTCGTAAACTGTCACGAGCCCATTCATGATTACTCTGGTTGAAGCGTTAAACTATCGTTGCCTGCGGTATATTCGCCAACCGTTGGACCGGTTTCACGTGCTTGTGGGACCAAATGCCAGTGGGAAAACGACATTTCTGGATGTCGTAGCATTCTGTTCGGACTTTGTAGCGGGTGGGTTGAAGCTCGCACTTGAGAAACGCTCTCCAAATTTTCAGGATTTGGTCTTTGGGCGAACTGGTGAGCGGTTTGAACTCGCACTAGAGTTCGCGATTCCGGAAGAACTTAAAGCACGCACGGCGTTCTCAGAGACGGAGTTAACTTGTCGCTACGAGCTCGCCGTGGCTGTTGATTCCTTAGCAAACGAGGTGCATGTCGACTCTGAAGCAGTCAGGTTTCTCTCTGGTTTGAATCGTCGAAAGCAACCGAACGTTGAGAGAAGCTTATTTCCCGATGAAATCATGGCACCAGATAGCCTCGTGATGAAATCCGGGAAAGGTGTCAGAAAGGGACTGAGCAAGTCACAAACGGGAATTACGAACTTCTATTCGGAAGCTTACAAAGAGGCTGGCAAAGGTTGGGCTATTAATTTGAGATTAGGTCCACAAAAATCCGCACTCGCGAATCTACCAGAAGATCAAGACAAGTTCCCGGTTTCTACCTGGCTCAAAGAACTACTGTCCAACGGAGTACAAACGCTGGCATTGGATGGTCGAACCTTAAGAAGCGCCAGCCCTCCAAATCAGCCGCGTCAATTCAAGACGGATGCATCAAACATTCCTTGGGTAATTGAGGATTTCCGTTCAAAGTTTCCGCAACGTTTTCAGAAATGGCTGATGCACCTGCGAGAATCGCTACCAACCTTAAGTGACGTTGACACTTACGAACAGCCTTGGGACAAGCATCGTTACATTCGTCTAGAATACGACGACGGCCTAAAAATCCCTTCATGGACAGCTTCTGACGGTACTCTTCGTCTTTTGGCATTGACCCTGCCAGCATTCTTGCCAGAACTGCATGGTGTCTTTCTCATTGAAGAACCAGAGAACGGCATTCACCCGAAGGCCGTTGAGATTTTGTACGAGGCATTGTCATGCGTTTATCACGCTCAAATCCTGGTTGCCACGCATTCCCCTGTGCTTTTGGGGATGGTGAAACCTGAACAGATCCTGTGCTTCGCTCGCAACGATGAAGGTGCAACGGACATTGTTCGTGGTGACCGGCATCCGATGCTGACGGATTGGCAGCAGGAGGTCAGCCTACAAGACTACTTTGTGTCTGGCGTCTTGGGATGAATCGTACCAAACCCCTGAAAGACCTTGTCGCGCTGGTTGCTGACAAGCAAATGAAAGCCACGCTCGAGGGCCTGTTGGGTGAGCGAACCAGTTCACTGCGAATTCGCAAAGTTGCGTTCGATGTGAAACCGCACCCGGAAAAAGACTCTGGCTGTCGCAAGTCATCAGCAGAGTTTCTTCGACCGATGATGAAGCAGTATGCCCACTGCCTGGTCATATTCGATTACGAAGGATGCGGGAGAGAAAAGAAGGAGCAACCGGCGGACATTGCAAATACCGTATACGAACAACTGTCACGATCTGGATGGCAAGATCGCTGTTCAGTGATCGTTGTTGTGCCCGAACTCGAAAGCTGGGTCTGGTCATCCTCCAAGAAAGTCAATGAAATCTGTGGTTGGAACGGGCGTGACCCTGATTTAAGAACGTGGGTCGCTCAGCGATTCGAGGTGTCTTCATCGGGAAAGCCGATGCGCCCCAAAGAGGCCTTGGAAGCTGCCCTGCTAGAGGTTAGCGAAGTTCTTTCATCCAGTCTATTTCGACAGATTGCTCAAACTGTTAGCTTGAAAAGTTGCCAGGATGAGTCGTTTCAGCAGCTTATCACTACTCTCCAAAAATGGTTCCCTGCCTAGTAAGGATTGACTAGTAAACATGCCTCAACAGATTCTCTCCGTCGTGGGTCGTGGTGTTCCGCTGGTGCTGGATGATATCGATACCGACCGGATCATCCCGGCCCGGTTTCTCCGTTGCGTGACGTTCGATGGTCTGGGCGAGCACGCCTTTGAAGACGATCGCCAGCAGGATCCGCAGCATCCGTTCAATTTGCCCCAGTATCAGGGGGGCAAGATTCTGGTCGGCGGTCGCAACTTCGGCTGTGGTTCGTCGCGCGAACATGCGCCGCAGGCGCTGGTCCGCTGGGGCATTCAGGCGATTGTTGCGGAATCCTTCGCCGAAATCTTTTTCGGCAACTGCACCGGCATGGGAATCCCCTGCCTGAAGGCCTCTCGGTCCGATCTCGATCGGCTTGCCGCCGCGATTACGGCGAATCCGCAGTTGGAAGTCACGGTTGATCTGTCAGCCCTCGAAGTGCGCTGCGGCGACATTGTCGCCAAGGTAGACACCCTCGACTCGGCCCGACAGTCATTGATGACCGGCAACTGGGATTTCCTCGGCCAACTGCTCGACGGACTCGATGCCGTCAAGTCGCGCGCCAGCCAGATTCCCTACCTCAGCGGCTATTCGGCGTGAACGGGTTGAGGGTCTAGTGTTGAGGGTTGAGAGTTTGAATTCTCAGGCAACCGGACTCTCACTTTCAGAGCCGGATGATCGGATGCTTCGTTTTCGAGCAACTCGGCGGAGACCGTGCTGAGTCCTTTCGTGAACATCCAGTCGATGGTTCCCGCGGGAACGGTGTCGCCCATGGTATCGTGCAAGGGGCTCTGCACGCCGGGGGTTGTGCGGAGCGATTGCAGCAGCGGATCATCGATGGTCGTATTCAGGTCGCCCATGAGGATCGCGGGGGCTTCGAGGGCCTGAAAGAGCTGTGTCACCAGTTTCAACTGCCGCTCACGATCTTGTTCCCGGTCGATGTGAACCGCGAGGACTTTCAGCGTCTGATCTTGCCAGGGGATATAGGCCAGAATCGCGTTGCGGAAGGCTTTGCCGCGCGTGCCAGGCAACGGCAGGCGTTGCACATCGGTCACGGCGACACGGGACAGCAAGGCATTGCCGAAGTGTTCGTGGTACCAATGTCGTTCGGTCGCAGCGAACCAGGAATCGGAATAAATCAATTCGGCGATCTGGGCTGACTGATCCTTTCCCCAGACTGGGTTGCGTACCTCATACAGTCCCGCGAGATTGCAACCTTCAAGCAGCTTTGAGATACGGTTTAGGTCGGTGACACCATCGGTCCCTTTTCCACTATGGATATTGAAACTGACGACCGTTAGTTCTTCGCTTGTGAGTGGCGGGGTCTTAGGCGGCAGATCTTGGACGATGATGCCATAACGGCTGTAAACCAGCGGTCGCGTGGGGTCAGCCGGGTCGCGGTCGGCTCCTTCATAGACCACGCCACCGATGATCATGAGCAGTAACAGGCCGCTGAGCAGGCGTCGCGAACGTGGGGCTGTGGCGGTCATCCTGACACACGCTTCCTATCGAACTCGCGTGTCCGTTACACGCCTTCAATCAGACTGAGACGCAGCAGGTTCATCGCCGACTTCGCCGTGCGGCTTTTGGCGATCGCGGGGTCGCCGAAGTGCTGCACCTGCTCGGCTCGTTGCCAGTTCGGTCCCGCGACCGCGACATAGGAAGCCGGAACCGGTGCCAGCGGATCATTCGGGTCAAACTCGGGGACTTCCGTGACCGCGATGGCAAAATCGGTCCCGAAGCGCACACGGCAACCTTGCGCCATGGCTTGAGCGACTTCCGCGCTGATCGGACCTTTCACACTCAACAGGTCGGCGGGCACCGAAACCAATTCGCGTTTTGCGATATTCGTCGGCACGACCACGCCCCCCATGTAGCACGTTTCAAAACCTGTGACCCCGGTCAAACGGTGAGCCAGCAAGCCACCCGTGCCCGATTCCGCCGTCGACAGCGACGCCCGGCGTTGATGCAGCACCCGCACTACGGCGTGTTCCAGTTCCTCGTCTTCCTCGCCGAAAACCAACGTTCCCAGGCGGTTTACAATGGCCGCCCGAGATTTGTCGATTTTCTCGCGGCATTCATCGATGGTGGAACCTTGTGCGGTAATGCGCATGGTAATGGTGGCTTCATGCGCGGTGATGCCGATATCGGGATCGCGGCCGCGTGCGGTCAGGTCGCCCAGCAGTTCTTCGATCTGCGATTCGCCGCCGCCGAAGCAGTTGATGCGGGCTCGGCGGATCACACGGTCGCCTCCATCCAGCCGGCTGAGTACCTGCTGACGGAACATGGTTTTCATTTCGCTGGGGACACCGGGCATGGCGGCGATGCGGCAGGGCGAGAAGCGATTCGGTCGCGGGACTACCACCCAGATGCCCGGAGCCGTGCCACGCGGGTTGCCCAGCGGTTCGCTCCCTGCGGGGAACATGGCCTGAATGACGTTGCGTTCCGGCATGGGTCGGTTGCGTCGCGAGAACATCTGCTTGACGTGTTCCAGCGAAGGTTCGTGCATCACCAGCGGTTTGCCGAGAAAACCAGCCAGGGCATCGCGGGTGAGGTCATCCAGGGTAGGGCCGAGTCCCCCCGTGATGAGGACGATGTCTGAACGCTCGGACGCGATGCGCAGGGCGCCAATCATGGCGTCGAGTTCATCGGCGATTGTGGTATGGGCGACCACGGGAATCCCGATCTCGGCGAGTTCCAGGCTGAGCCACTGGCTGTTGGTATCGAGCTTGGCACCCGTGGTGATTTCGGAACCAACACTCAGAATTTCGGCGTGCATGCGGATATCATCGATCTAAAGGAGTGGCGACAATCGTCCTGCATTGTGGAGCACCAGCCCTCTGACTGTCAAAGGCGGAACCACCGGATAAGACTCCCGGGCGATGCGACGTGATGCGACCGATTTCGTGGTTACAGGCGTTTCCGTTTGACGACCGTGATCACAGTAACGTATGATCCTATCAACAGGGTTTGATCGGTTGAAGAACCGCCAGCCCTCCCGCCGGATGGCACTGGATGATTCAGGGCCTCCCACACATTGCCCAGCCAGAATTGCATCGGTGACGCCGATGCCCACGATTTGTTTACTCCTGCCGAGGCACCCACGGCATGCGATGTTCGCTGTCAGTTTTTGTCGGTTTTGCATGGCTCATCACCTCCGCCTGGACGGGTTGGGCTCAAGAGCCGGTCATCAATAGCTTAACTCCGACGGCGATTCTGCCCGGTCAAGCGACCACAGTGGCGGTCTCGGGGGGCAATCTGAACGGTGCTAAAGGGGTTTGGACCAGTTTCGCGGGCTCTGCGGGATTAACCGAAGCCCCCGAAAATGGCACAAAAGCCGACCAACTCTCCATCACAGTGACGCCCGGGTCAGATATTCCGGTGGGAATTCACGCGGTGCGAATTCTGACCGATCATGGCGTCTCGCCGATCCGGTTTCTGCTGATCGATGACTTGCCGACCGTGGCTCAAGCGGGAAATAACACCTCAGCGGAAGCGGCCCAGGTGCTAACCCTTCCCGCTGCGGTCGATGGAACCATTGGCAATCTCAGTTTGCAGTACTTCAAATTCACCGCGACAGCCGGCCAACGGTTATCGATGGAAGTCTTGGCTCGGCGGATTGGTTCACCCCTCGATCCGATGCTGCGACTGCTGAACGCACAGGGACGTGAACTGGCCTTCAGTGATGATGCCCCAGGGCTGAGTGGCGATGCCCAGATCTCTCACACCTTCGCAGCCGCGGGAGATTACCTGCTCGAATTGCGGGACATTAAGTACCAGGGGGGAGCTTACCGATTACGTGTCGGAGATTTTCCCGCCGCGACTACGGCTTATCCGTTGGCGATTCAACGAGGTCAAGCGGCTCAATTGACACTGACGGGGATCGGTGTCGAAGGGTTGGCACCGCTGGCGATGACTGCGCCGGCCGATGCGTCGGTCGCGTTCTGGCCAGTGAGTCTGAAAGCTCCGAATGGTCAAGGCAGTGGATTCAGCACGGTCGAAGTGGTCGATCGCCCGCAGGGATTGGAGGTCGAACCCAACAACACCGCCGAACAATCGCAACGAGTGGAACTGACGCACGATATCAATGGCCGTCTGGAGCAACCGGGCGATGTCGACCGCTTTGTCTTCAAGGCCGCGAAAGAGAGTTCGTATGTCATCACCGGGGTCACGCGCTCGCAAGGGTCGCCCACCGATTTGAACATCAAAATTTTGAAGGCCGATGGTGGTCAGATCGCGACCGTGGATGATACCGGGACCGATGAAGGCACTGTGACGGTGAAGTTTCCCGAAGATGCCGATTTCACTTTGGTGGTGCATGACCTCGCCAACCGGGGTGGGCCCGATTATGCCTATCGCCTAGCGATTGCCCCATCAGCCCCGGGTTTCACGCTAACCGCGTCCACCGACACGCTCAACATTCCGGCTGGCGGATCAGCGATGGTGACGGCGACGGCCAAGCGAACCGGTTATGGCGGCCCGATCGAACTGAGCATCACTGGTTTGCCAGAGGGGGTCACCGCCAGCCGATCGGTCATCGGGCCTGGTCGCAACGACGCCGTGCTGACCCTCACCGCGGGACCGAACTATGCCGCCGGTTCGCTGCAGACTGCGACTCTGGTCGGAACCGGAATGGTGGGGGCCTCTCCTGTGACAGCCACGGCGGAGTTCAGCGGAGTCCTCAAGCAACGTTTCGCGAACATGCGGTTTCCACCACAATCGATCGCCAGCACGCTGGCCATCTCTGCCACGGGAGCCTCGGGCTATACGTGGAAAGCCGAACCCGCGGAGCTGACCTTCGGCAAGCAACTTTCAACCAAGTTTCAACTGCAAGCCGCCCGAGGCATGGGGAACGATGAAGCGATCGCTGTTGCGGTGCAACCGCCGCAGAATGGTCTGCCCCCAGGCATCGCCGTTGCGGTCAAGAACATCGATAAAGGGGCGACGGCCGCGGAAATCGTGGTGACTGCCGACGATAAAGCCCCCCTGGGTGACTACACCATCGCGCTGCTCGGCACGCTGAAGCAGGGCAATGTGACGCATACCCAACCATTGGCCGTGCGCGTCACTGTCGCCGAGCCGTTGAAGACGAGTCTCGATATCGGCGAAGGGAAACTCCCCGTGGAGGGTGAGTTGCTCGTGAAGGTCCGTGTGGAAAGAAACCCGGCGTTGACGGCTCCAGTGGAAGTCGCGTTCGTCAACCTGCCTGCCGGTGTCAGTTCTGAACCGGTGACGATTGCGGCCGATCAATCGGAAATTGTCGCCAAACTGATCGCCAAGCCCGATGCCGCCAAGGGTGCGGTGAATAACGTGCAGGTGAAACTGACGGCCACCGTGGGGAACGCCAAGTTTGAAGCGGTTTCGCCGAATGTCACGCTGACTGTCGAATAGTTGTCGCTCAGAATGAATGACCTCCGTCCTGGAGTGGAATCAATGACCCGAACTGCATTCTCTGGATTCTGCACGGTGACCTGCATGCTGCTGGCCGCGACCTGGGCCACGGCCGATGAGACCGTCGCCGCCGTGCTGGATGTTGGCACGCCCGTGCAGGTGGTACTCGAGCCCCAAGGGTTCACCTTGCGGGGCCCGCGAGCCCGGCAGCAATTGATCGTGACGGGCAATTATTCCGATAATTCCCTGCGCGACCTGACACCGGCGGTGCAGTACACCTCGTCGAATGCAGCCGTGGCGAAAATCGAGAATGCGATTGTGTTGCCCACCGGCAACGGTGAATGCACCATCACGGCGACGGTAGGCTCGCTGACATCGGTCGTCACCTGCAAGGTCGAGCGATTTGATCAACCTTCCCCTGTCAGCTTCCAGTATGAAACGCAGATGGCGCTCACGAAGTCGGGCTGCAACATGGGGGCCTGTCACGGTTCACCATCGGGCAAAGGGGGCTTCCGCCTCTCGCTGCGGGCCTATGATAATGAACTCGATATCATGACCTTGCGGAGTGAATTCTACGGCCGACGCACCAACATCATGGAGCCTTCCGAAAGCCTGCTGCTGCGGAAGCCGCTCATGGATGTGGCTCACGGCGGGGGCAAGCGACTCTGGAAAGGGGACGTCAGCCATCGCGCGCTGGAACAATGGATCGCAGAGGGCATGAAACTCGATCCTGCAAACGAACCGCAACTGCTGCGCATTGAAACGCTGCCGCCACGCCGCGTGCTGCGGGCCCCGGCGGCCCGTCAACAACTGGTCGTCATGGGGCACTTCGCGGATGGTTCAGTGCGTGACCTGACCGAACTCGCCGATTTCAGTTCCTCCAGCGAACCGGTGGGCAAGGTTGATGCCTCGGGGCTGGTGACCAAGCAGGGACGCGGGGAAACCGCGGTCCTGGCACGCTATCTCGACAAAATGGCCACCTGCCAGTTGATGTTCCTGGAAGATGTGCCGGGCTTCGCGTGGAATAATCCGCCGGAACATAACGTGGTCGATACGCTGGTCTTCAACAAATTGAAGACGCTGCAGATTCAACCATCGGACCTGTGCAGCGACGATGAGTTTCTACGACGCGCGTATCTCGATACGACAGGCCGCCTGCCGACGATCGCTGAAGCCGAAGTCTTCCTGAACGATGCCAGTCCGTCCAAGCGGCAGGTGCTGGTCGATACGTTGTTGGATACCGACGACTTTGCCTCATTCTGGGCGCTCAAATGGTGCGACATTCTGCGATCGAACAGCAAGAAGCTGAAAGTCGCCGGGGTGCATAAATTCCGCCGCTGGGTTTTTGAAACGATTCGCGATGACCGACCGATGGATGAATTCGCCCGCCAATTGCTGACCGCGAATGGCAGTGCCTTCGAGAACCCGGCGGCGAACTTCTGGCGTGCCAGTCGCGATCCCCTCGATGCGACCGAAACCACCGCGCAACTTTTCCTGGGTGTCCGCATCCAGTGTGCCAAGTGTCATAACCATCCGTTTGAACGCTGGACGCAGGACAATTACTACGGCATCGCGGCGGCGTTTGCCCGCGTGGGTCGCAAGAACACGATCGATGGCGAGGAAGAAGTCATCTTTACTCAACAGGGTGGCGAGGTGACACAGCCCCGCACGGGTCAGCAGATGAAGGTCCATCTGCTGCTCAAAGGTGATGTCGATGTCCCCGCCGATCAGGACCGTCGCGAAGTCTTCGCTCAATGGCTGACCGAGCCCGATAACCCGTTCTTCGCCAAGTCGCTGGTCAATCGCATGTGGGGCCACATGATGGGCCGCGGACTCGTGGAACCGGTCGATGACTTCCGCGATTCCAATCCGCCATCGAATGCCGAACTGCTCGATGAACTGGCCCGGCAGTTTGTGCAAAGCGGGTTTCGTCAGAAGCAGGTGCTGCGGCTGATTATGAACAGCCGAGTCTACCAACTCAGCTCGCGTAGCAACGATTTCAACAAGCAGGACGAGTTGTACAATTCGCATGCGATTACGCGGTTGCTGGCGGCTGAGCAATTGCTGGATGCGATTTGTGCGGTGACTCAAGTTCCGGAAGCATTTCCCGGGGCCCCCGCCGGCATGCGGGCCACGGAACTCTCTGAACCTCCTGCGGACAATTACTTCCTGAAGATTTTCGGTCAGCCCCAGCGGGAAATGGCCTGCCAATGCGAACGGTCAAGTGAATCCAACCTGTCGCAGGCGCTGCAGATGATCAATGGCCCCGTGGTGCATAACAAGCTCCGCGACGACAAGGGACGCATCTCGCAAATGCTCGCGGCGATGAAGACCGACGACGAGATTATCACTTCGATGTATCTCGCCGCGGTTTCCCGGGCCCCGCTGCCGGAAGAGTTGACCGCCGCCAAGGCCCATATCGCGACTCAGGCCGATCGTCGCCAGGGGTTGGAAGATGTCGGCTGGGCGATTCTGAACTCGAAAGAGTTTCTGTTTCAACACTGAGTGTGTCGGATAGGCAGAATCGGACCGCGCGATCAAAATCCGAAATCACAAATCCGAAATCTCAAGGAAGCTACAAATCTCAATAGAATTCAAACGGCTTTCCTCGAAAGCTGTTTTGAATTTGAGATTAGAGATTTCCTTCGAATTTGAGATTTCGAGTTTGGGATTTCTCCGCACAGAGCGGATGTTGAGTCAAAATTCAAAGTCTATAACCACCGGCAGATGGTCTGAGGCGTCGCGGGCCAGGCGACTGTGGACCACGTGGGCCCGGTGAATTCGCACATGCTGGTTGGCAAATGCCTTATCGAGCGCGCCCATCGGCAGCCACGCCGGAAAACTTCGGAAGCGCGACTGCGGTGCCGTCACCATGTGGTATCCATGCACGCTGAATGGTCCGGCACACAGTGTGTTTCGCCAGTCGTTGGTATCGCCGATGATTAACGTCGGGCGATCCTGCTGATTGCGGAACAGATGGTGTTCCAGCAGCCGGCGTACCTGCCAGTGACGTTCATGCTCGGCCAGGCCCAGGTGCCAGTTCACCAGTCGCAACATCCCCAGCGGTGTTTCGACGACACCCCAGATCGCGGCACGGGGCTTGCGCTGCCGCAGTGTCAGTGACGCCTGATGATGTTCTACGAAAGGCCATCGCGACAGTAAGAGATTGCCATACCCTCCGCCTTGCACCTTCATGTTCAGTTGAAACAACTTGTATGGAAGTTGCAGGGCCTCGGCCAGTTTTTCAGGCTGATCATCGAACCGCGAACGTTTGACCTGGCGATCGACTTCCTGCAGGCAGACGAAATCGGGCGCTTCATGGGCAATGACATCGATAATCCGCTGCAGGCGATACAGCCGATCGCGACCGCCGATGCCCTTGTGGATGTTGTAACTCAAGACCCGCAACGGTCCTGCCGCTCGCGCTGTCATCCATTCGTCCCCAGCTCTGCCGGAAGATATTTGCGGACCAGTTCGGTGATCTGCAAGCTATGGTGCTGTATTTCGGCTTTCACCAAGGCCATGTCGCTGCCAGCCCCTAATCGTCGGGAAAGAAATTCGAATTCTTCACTGCGGGAAGAGGGGACGGTCAAGTCCTGTGCATTGCCACGCACCATCCGCAAGGCATCAATCAAGCGCCGGAAGTACATGTACGCCGCCGTGGCCCGGGGCAGGTCTTCCTGCGCGATGACTTCGAGTTCCGCAAGTGCCTGTAAGGCTTCGTAGGTATTGGGTGTCCGCACACGCAGTGAACGATGACCATGCAGCAACTGCAAGGCCTGCGCGAGATATTCCAGATCGACCAGCCCCCCGGGACTGAGCTTGGCATGGAAGGTTCCCGCACGCACGAGTTGTCGCACCTGGCGTTCGCGCATGGCCCGGATCGCAGCCGGATCCAGCGCTGTCTGGTCATAGATGCAACGGTCTCGCAGGCGAATCAGTGCTTGACCAAATTTCGCATCTCCGGCGATCGGTCGCAGCTTCACCAGCGCCTGACGTTCAAACGGCCACGCGGCACCTTCCCGCGCGTAATAGGCTTCAAAAGCCGACTGAGAACAGGCAACAGGGCCCGCTTTTCCATAAGGTCGTAATCGCAAGTCGACATGAAAAATGCCTTCACGCCGGGCCCGAATCGTTTGCGTGAACTGTTCGACAAAGCGTTGAAAATAGGTCGCATTGGGAATCGCCTCGATGCCCTGGGTCATCCCTTCCGCGGAATAGACAAACAGCAGTTCAATGTCAGACGCAAAGCCCAGTTCGCGGCCGCCACATTTCCCCAGGGCACAGATCGCAAGGCTGACCGGTCGCCCCGCGTCATCACACGGAATGCCATACCGTTGCTGCAATTCGCTGGTCACAATCTCGGCGGCAGAGCTGACCACGATCTCTGCCAGATCGGTCAGTTCAGCGGCAAAGTCGTTGAAGTCGGCGATATGTCCCAGGATATGCCGCATATCCGTCCGAAACATTTCGCGGTCTTTGAATTCATTCAGGCATTGAACACGTTCTGCTTTGTGATGGGCCAGGGCGAGAAGTTGCTGCAATTCGGTCAGCATGCCTGTGCGCGATTTGCGATGCTTTAATGCCGCCTGATCGCGCAGCAGCTGAAACAGGTTGCCATACTGCAACCGCAGGACATCTTCCCAGAGGTAATCGCTGACCCCCAGCACCCGCGCTAACGCTTCCAGCACGTCCGGCTGTTCCAACGCCGACCATTCCTCCCACCAGTTGGGTTGCTGAAACAGTTCCTGCACGAAACTGCGGAAGTGCAGCAGTGCCGCTTCGGGATTCGGGGCATGGGGCAAGAGGTGCGTGAAATGCTTGATCAGGACCACGGCGGCCTGAAGTTGCTGCAATCGCTGCGGGTCGGTGATTTTCCCACCATGCCGGGCGTCATTCACATGCAGCGTATCAAACACGCGTTGCCCCTCCGAGCGGATAATCACCTGTTGAATATCGATCTCGCTGAGGCTCAGGGCATTCGAGAGTTCGTACAGAAATCCGAGAGAATCATCTGCCTGGATCTGCAACACTGTCGACGTCGATGAGGACTCATTATCAATCTGCACGCTCACGGGAGACAGACGCACGGGCTCTGTCGTGGGCTCTTCCAGTGCCGCGGCGACCCGGTTTGCCAACCGGCCATGCGCCTCGCCATCGCGACCGTCGCGCAGCATCAGAAAGAGTTCGGTGAGGTCCGATTGATAGCGGATCCAGACACTCGGTTCCGCGATCTCCAGAGGAGGACGAACAGTGAATACATCGACAAAGTCCCGGGCCGATTCGCGCGAGCGACTGGTGCTTCTGCGCAGTGCTTTCTGCAAATGCGACCAGGTTTCGGGGTACCGACCCGTGGTTACCAGACCATCCAGAATATCGAATCCATACACGAACAGCAGGCCGCAGATCATCGAGAGATCGCCTGGCTGGTCGATCCCGGCCACCGTCACATTCCAGACAGGTCCGTCGGCCAGGGTCGCATGCACCTGCACAGGTTGCTCGGCGGTCAGGCGTTTGAGGAGTTCGAGATGTTTCGCCCGTTGAGCCTCCGTGAAGTTCGATACGGGAAGGTTGGGTGTGACCACCGTCGCAATGGTCGCCGCCGCTTCCCCCGCGAGATGCCGATCATAGATTTTGCGGATCGCCCGGCAGTGACGTTCATAATGGGCAACGAAGGCTTCACCATGCGAAAAATCGAGTCGACGAGCCAGATAATTCAACTCGCGCGAATCGGTGGGGAGTTGATGCACCTGCTTGTTGTGCATGAGTTGTAAGGCGTGTTCGATGGTCCGCAGAAAGACGTAGCCCCCGGTCAGATGGCGATACTCGTCGGCTTGCAGCAGGCCCGCATCGGTCAAGCGAATCAGCGATTCCAGCGTGTTCGCGGTGCGTAACTCGGGCAGGGCCTGCCCATGCACGATCTGCAAATATTGCGACAGAAACTCGATATCGCGGATCGACCCGGTGCCCGACTTCACCTCTCCCCAGGTCTTGCCTCTGCGATCCAGTTCCGCTTCGATGCGCTGCTTGGATTGCCGCACGCTGGCACGCACCGCAACCGGGTCGTCACTGATGACCAGTTGATATCCGGCATCCAGCACGCGCTGACCCACCGCACGATGGCCGGAAATTTGACGGGCTTTGATCAACGCCTGGCGTTCCCAGAGTTCGGCATCTTTGCGCAGATACTCCAGAAATGAGGCGGTCGATGTCACCAGCGAACCCGCGCGGCCCCACGGCCTCAAGCGCATATCAACCCGGTAGAGAAAGCCTTCCCCCGTGGCCGCCTGCAGCGCGCGGATGAGACGCTGTGCCATCGGTACCAGCCGTTCAGGACGTTCTTCCGAGAGGAAAATCAGATCGATGTCGGAACTATAATTCAGCTCCTCGCCACCGAGCTTGCCCAGTCCGAGAATGATCAGCGATTCCGCGTCGTCACTCTCGGTGGCGACCAGTTGCAGGCAGGTCCGAATGAGCGCGTCAGCGAGTAACGAGAGTTGAATGGTCGACGAGCGCAGATCGATCAGCCCCACGCTGTCGCAGACGCCGATCCGCAAAATCTCCCAGCGCTGATAGCGCCGTAACGCATCAAGCTGCCCCGCCAGATCTGTGGTTGCGGCGGTGGACTCCAAAGCCGCTGCTTGAAACTCTTCACGGCTTTTCAGGTCGGCAAGTTCGCGATGCTGCGTGAGTCGTTCCAGGTACTCTGGACTGCGGAGGAGGGTTTCTGTCAGATACTGGCTGCCAATAAACAGCTTCAGCAGGATTTCATTGGCGCGCGGATGGTCGGCAAGATAGCGATATGCCTGGGTGGCATCGCCCACGCGCGCCAGGAAGCGATCAAAGCTCAGCAGAATACTGTCGGGCGCGAGAGTGTCGCGCATCCCGGAAAACAACATCGTCAGCGTTTGCAGGGCGGCAGCGCGGTCTTGCCCCTGTTGCAGCAGAAACCGCAGCCGTTTCTCCACGGTAATGCGGTCGCCAAATTCATAGTCGCGCAGCAATGTTTGCGCAGCGACAGGGTCGCTCTCGAAGTCTTGCAGCAGGCGTTCGATGCGGCGTTCCATCAGCGGAATAACCACTCATTCAGCCAGGTGGCGGGTTCATCAAGATTCGTCCGCAGGAGGTCGGGGGCGCATTGCCGCAGCGTATCGCTCGGGTAAACCCCCGTCGCGACCGCCAGAACACGGGCACCAATGGCCCGCGCGCATTGCACATCGGCGGGTGTATCGCCGATCACCCAGACACGGTCTTCCCTCAACTGCGGGCGATGCCGCCGGGCTTGTTCGAGTGCTTCGCGGGCGACATCGTCACGCTGCGGGTGGTGATCGCCGTACCCACCAAAGGTAAAATGATGATCGAGCTGAAAGTGCTGCAATTTCACCTGGGCACCGCGCGCGTAGTTGCCCGTCAGCAATCCCAGTACCACATCTTCGCGCTGGCTCAGCAAGTTCAGCAACTCCACCACCCCCGGCAAGACCATGCCCGCCCGTGCTGACAAATGCCCGGGCAGTAGTTGCAGGTACGTCTCCTGGAAGGTTTGGCCCAGTGCGTCATCCCAGGCGATGTTGTAATAAGAGAAGAGTTCGCGGCTGATGGCATGGTCGGTGCGACCCGCGGTGGAAAGGCCACTCGCCGAGCCCGTCTTGCCGAACAATTGTCGCAAGGCCTCTTCCATGGCAGCTTGTCCCGCGCCGCCGGAACTCAGGAGCGTGCCATCAATATCGAAGAGGAGTGTATACATCGGCCGGTCGGTCTTGCCTGGAGGGAACGATCGCAGTTCGGGTTCAGCCCCGCGGCGGAATTTCGCGGGTCTCGGGCTTGCAACTCACTGCCTGACTCGAAATACTACTCGACCCGCTCGGCAACTGTTACCGAGCGTGCATGTGGGATCGTCGCTTGTTCGATCCGCATGCCTTCTGCGTTCCCGATTGGACGGGGACGGAGCTGACTTAAGTTAGCTCTCCACCAGAGGATATAGAGATCATGGCCTACACGAAAACTGAGATCAAGAAGCTTCGAAAGAAACGTCAGCGGCTGAAGAAGAAGCTGCGTTGCCGATTCTGTCCTCAGGGCTGCGACAAGCCGCCACGTCCGATTTTCGTCGACTACAAGGATCTGAAGACCCTGCGTTCGATGATCGACCGGGAAGGTCAGTTGCTGTCGCGTCGCAAGACGGGCTGCTGTGCCAAATATCAGCGGGCCGTTCGTGATGCGATTCTGCGAGCCCGTTTCATGGCGCTGCTGCCTTACGTGCCTGAAGAATAACCCGGCGTTGCTGCTGCGTCAAAATGACCTGAGGCCGAAGAGCGTAAGTTCTTCGGCCTCAATTGTTTAAGCGACAGCCAGTTCAGTAATCGTAGCGGATGCCCCAGCCGATGAGTTGCTGGTTCTCCTGCAGGAACGAGAACTGTGCGTCTTTGCCATTGAAATATTGCAGGCCCAGACGGAAGGTGTGATCGGCCCCGTAGCCCCGCCACATCCAGCCAGCCAGAATATTCACGTTCCCCCCCCATTCGACTTCTTCTCGCAGATGCAGATTCATCGCGAAATACGGGGCTCCGCGGATACCGGTCGGCAGCTGAGTTTCCCACTCCAGCCCGGTTTGAAATTCCCACGGTTCGGCCCCGCCACTGGTGTAGATGACGGCCCATCCGACCTCCGCATAAACCCGTAGATTCTCGGTGGGGAAATAACCTCCGCCGAGGACCAGCGCGTCACGGCTGTAATTCAGGCGATCATAGCCGGGGTTTTTCAGCAGGAATTCATCACCCAGGTGCGAACTGATGTGGTAGTAACCCAGTTTGGCCTGGTAGGGACCGTTACGGTATGCCAAAGGGACGCCAGCCCGGAAATCGACGGCGGCGACATCCCGATCGTTCTCGGGCAGTAACCGAACAAACGCGGCTCCTTCGACTTGCAGTTCCCAGCCTTGCGCGTTGGCAGAACCCGCCGTTCCGAATCGAGCAATCGAAGCCCGACCGCCCAAGGCGCTATCCCATTGCAGTTCCCCACCCTTGTCTTGCAAAAATGCTGACGAAAGCCGGGGTTCCCGCTCACCCGCCAGGTAGGATTTGTAGACGACACCGTCGGGCAACACATGCCAGCACCAAGGTTCTTCACTGTTATAATTGCCGGATGTGTAGTATGCCGTTTGAGCCGGTTGCGGTGCAGGTTGTTCGGGCTCCCATTGGGGAACCGACATGCCCGCTTGCGGCGGTGGATCGGTAAACACCGGTTCCGCTTCAGAGAAAAAGAGATGCGCGGTGTTGATGCGTGTTTCCAGGGGGGGCAAATCTGGCGCAGCGGCGGCACAGACCCCCACGGTGATAGCCGTCAGCCCTGCCGCGACAGTGAATGTGACACGACTCAACGAGAACACGCTTGAAGTCCGTCCCTGGACATGCTTTATGGCTGATCGCGTCTAATTGACTCGGGACAGCCTTGCCCGATCGTTTGCCATTCGAACTGTACCAATGCCGTAGGTGCTTACCTAGAGCGAGTTACAGGCTTGGTCAGGCAATCTTACGACTACGACAATCAAAAACTTCGTTTCGTTGCGGGCATTCGGCAGAATCCCGCTATTCAGTAGATCGTCAAACCCATGTGGTGAGACTTGCAGCCAAAGTTCCGTGACGATAAACTCCCGTGTTCTTCCCAAATGCTCCACAGAGTGCGTGAGCTTCGGGACGAGTCCGCCAATTCGCTCAAGTTGCCGATATTGGTGGCCGACATGCCGCAGTAATCCGTAGTTTCCTTCAAAGACCGGGTGCAGACGTTTACGTCTCCTGGGGAGTTGATGACCCGTGACGATTGACAAAACCCTGAAGCGTAAAGGCCGACTTTCCCGCACGCGGAACGTTTTGCAGCGTCATGAGCGCGTCTTGAAGATGAAGGAAGACGATGCCTGGAAAGATGGGCAAAGTCCGTTTGGTTTGCCCAAGCTGCGCATCGTTAAGCTGGTGATTGGCAAGAAAAAGAAGAAAGCTGCGGCGGCTGCCGACGGCAAGGCCGATAAGAAGAAGGCCGCCAAGAAGAAGTAATGTACTCATTCAGCGTCGATCCGCTGCGTGGGTGCCAGGTGCGGTGAACCCGAGCCTTTTTCGCAGTCGGATCTGCTGTTTTCGAGTGACTCCGGCCGGGAGTTTCCCTCTCGGCCCCGCTGCGTGTGCGTGTTCAGGCTTCAATGACTGAGGTCTGAACCTTGGATCACCCGATCTCGCACGCGCCGTAATTCGGAACTCGATTGTCCGCAGGAACGGCCGCGCAGCCCTGGCAGGTGCGTATGCTCCGATCCATTCGTCCCATCGCTGGTTACCCGCTTCGTGCCCGTCTGCGATCCAAAGTCGCGGCGTTTCTTAAGGCGGCACAAGATGGTATTGGTCAGCAACGGCAAACCCTCGACCGTGTTCTCGGCCTGAATGCCGACAGCGTCTTCTCCCGTGAGCGTGGCCTGCGTGCCGGCATGTCGATTGCCGACTTCCGACGTGCCGTTCCCGTTTCCGATTTTGAATCTTACCGCCCGTATGTCGACCGCTTGAAGCTGGGTGAAACACAAGCCCTGCTGGGTCGCCACAACAAGTTGAAGATGTTCACGCTGAGCAGTGGCACCACGGCGGACTCCAAGTTCATTCCCATTACCGATGCGTTCCTTGCCGACTATCGCCGCGGGTGGTCCATGTGGGGCATTCGCGCGTTCGATGCGCATCCCACGATTCACAGCCTCGACATTTTGCAGTTGAGCAGTGATTACGATCAGTTCCGGACGGCCGGTGGCATCCCCTGCGGCAACATCAGTGGCCTCGTCAGCGCCATGCAAAGCCCGGTCGTGCGCAGTATGTACACAATCCCGCAAGAGGTCACGAAAATCGGTGAGCCCGATGCGAAGTATTACACGGCGTTACGCATCTCCATCGCGAATCCGCACATCGGGTTGGTGATGACGGCCAATCCCAGCACGCTCGTGCATCTGGGCAAAATGATCGATCACGAACGCGAACGCCTCATTCGTGACCTGGCCGATGGTACGCTGAGCGTGGCAGACCGCATTCCCGATGCCGTGCGTCGCACACTTGTGCGACGCTGCGGTAAGAATGTCGCGCGGGCCCGGCAACTGGAAGCGCTGGTGGAGCAGCATGGCCGGTTGGCACCGGAACATGTCTGGCCGAATCTGGCATTGGTCGCGGTCTGGACGGGCGGCAGCGCGGGGGCTTATCTCTCGGCGATGCGCCGCTATTTTGGGGAAGTCGCCGTGCGAGATCATGGCCTTTCGGCGAGCGAAGGCCGCATGACAATTCCATTTCAGGATGCGATTCCTGATGGGCTGCTCGATGTGAACTCGCACTTCTTTGAGTTCATTCCCGAGGCAGAGTATGAATCGGAACAGCCCGTGGTGCTGCAAGCCCATGAACTGGAAGCCGACCAGCATTACTATATTCTGTTGACCACCACATCGGGGTTGTATCGCTACAACATTCGCGATGTGGTTCGCTGTTGTGGATATCAGGGCACCACGCCTTTGCTGGAGTTCCTGCACAAGGGCGCGCACATCTCCAATCTCACTGGCGAGAAGATTTCGGAATCGCAGGTGGTGACCGCTGTTCGGCAAAGTTTGCAGCGGCTGCACCTCGATCTCAGCTATTTTACGCTCGCGCCCATCTGGGCTGAACCCCCCTTCTATCGATTGCATCTGGAAGCCAACGACCTGCCTCATGCCGCATTGGCCCCGCAACTCGCCGCTGCGGTGGATCGCGAATTGGGTCTGCTCAACTGCGAGTACGCAGAGAAGCGTGGCACCGGCCGACTCTCTCCCCTGGAAGTCTGTGCGATGCCGGAAGGCACCTGGCAGCGGTTCGTGCGGCATCGCCAGTCGCGATTGGGGGGCAGCGTCGAGCAGTACAAGCATCCCTGCCTGTCGCCTGATGTGAAATTCAGTTCGCAATTGATCGAGAAATTCGCGGACAACCAATCGTCGGACCCCAATGATACCGCCGCGGCATAACCGCACACGCGGTCAATAGGGCTGGGCTTTCCTGCGCAGGAATCGGCACTTCCGCCCGGGTGACGTGTTACACTTTTGTTGTTCGCCTGGATCATCGGGCATCGACGATTGTGATGGCGGCATCAGGTAGTGGTCAGGATATGTCGGCTATAAGTTCAGCGCCCGCGGATGCGATCTCTCGTTCAGCACCAGCCCGATTGTGGGCAGATCTGCTGCATCTGTGGGTCATTTCGACCTTCGCAATCAGCCAGCCTCTGCTGGAACAACTCAGCGGCAACGCCCCGTACCTTGTCGAGCAGCGACTCTCTGCGGCGGGGCTTTTCTGGGTTGCGGTCGCGGTGATGACAGTCGTCCCAGCATCACTGAGCCTGTTCGAGATCGCGATCGAGTTTGTCCGGCCTGCGTGGCGAGACCGTTGTCATGCCGCGTGCATGGCGATCCTCTGCCTGTTATTTGGTTCGTTGTCGTCCCGGTCGCTGGTACAAAGCTATGTCATCGAAGCGGCGGGCCTGATCGATTTCGCGCAGTTTGGGGTCGCGGTACTGATTGGTGCCGGGCTGATGTGGTTGTACTACCGCACGAACTGGGGCCGCCGTCTCTTTACCCTGGCAGGCCTCGGGTTGGTCGTGTTTCCGGTGTCGTTTGCTGCTTCGCCCGCGATTCGGGGGCGTGCGAATATCGATGACCCATCACGTGGTGAGATTCAGCAACCGGTCCCCATCGTGATGGTGATATTTGATGGTCTGGGATTGAATTCCCTGCTGGATTCAAATCAGCAGATCGATGCGGTTCGCTATCCCAATTTTGCCCGGCTGGCAGAACTTTCAGACTGGTGTCCCCAGGCCACAACCGTGCATCCGCGCACCGATCATGCAATACCGGCGATATTGTCGGGCCGCTATCCGGTCGATGGGACGCAGCCAGTGCTGGACCAGTATCCGCATAATCTGTTTGCAGAGTTGGAGCGGTCAGGCAAGTACGACCTCTTCGCGCTCGAGCCTTACACCCGGCTGTGCCCGGAAGAGTTGCAACGTGTCGACCGGCATCGCACGTTGACCGAAGAAGTACGGGAAACGCTGGACGCCCTGGCCCGCGTGTATCTCAAAATCAGCCTTCCGAAAAACCTTTCCAGTCTGATGCCCTCGATTCCACGTGCCTGGTTCAGCCTTCCAGCCACGCTATTGATTGACCCCCATCAGACTGAAGGGCTGATCCGCTATGGCTGGGATACGCAACGCGAAACTCAGGTCGAGCATTTTCTGAGTGCCCTGTACCCAGCCGAAAAACCCCGGCTCATGTTTGCCCATGTGGCGATTCCCCATTATCCGTTCCGCTTTTTTCCCAGCGGTCGGGCTTATACCGTCGACCAGCGTGCCACGACGTTTCCCGACGGCACGCATGGAGAGGTCGGAGAACTCTGGGGGCCCGATCAACTTGCTGCAGATCATTCCTGGCAGCGCTACCTGCTGCAGGTGGGCTATGTCGATCATGTTCTCGGTCAGATTCTGGATCGCTTGGAAGAGACCGGATTGCTGGATCAATGTCTGTTAGTGGTCACGGCAGATCATGGATGTGCATTTCGTGCGGGGTTGTCGCAGCGTGAACCCCATGCGGAAAGCCTCGCCGACATTCTCCCCGTACCGTTGTTCATCAAACGCCCCGGCCAGCGTGTGGGCACCAAAAACCTCAGGAATGTTGAAACCATTGATGTGCTGCCGACCATTGCGGACGTGCTCGATTATGACTGGCCGGTCGAACTGGATGGCGAGTCGATCTATGCCACCACGCCGGCCCGGTTGCGGAAAACGGTCATGCTGCGACCGCCGCTGGTGCTCGATGCCGTGCCGAAACGCTCCGAGGCGTTGTACCGAACCATTCGTCGCTTTGGCGAAGGCCCGCGCGACGAACGGTTCTGGTCACTGGGACTCTATCCGGAGTATGTCGGACGATCGCCCGGCGACTTCCCCCAGGATCTGTCCGGAACACGTCTGGTCACGATTGAGCAGTGGTCGCGCGAGGATGGTAAAGATACCGCTGTCCCGATCGTCAAATGCCTGTTTCGTGGCGAAGTAGATAGGGATCCACAACAAACGGGGCCAGTCTTGCTCGCGCTCTCCCTGGGCGATCAAATTGTGGGGATCACCCGGACGTTCACGGATCCGGACTATCTCCATCGCTGGGCGTTGCTGATCCCAGAAGCAGTGGTCGAGGCTCATCCGGAACCCGCAACGGTCTGGGAACTGCGCTTCGAGAACAATCAACCGCTGTTGCGATCTTGTCGTGTGGTTGTTGAGGAATAGTTTCATGGCCGTCTGCCATGGATGAACCGACGGCGATCTATCGCTGGATCCTCTGGCACTTTGGTCGCTGACCACGACTTGCCCTGCCATTCCGAACACATCAAGATACGCGAACCTGTCTCGATGACCTCTGCGAAGATCGGAGTCGGCCATGTCGCGCGTCCTGTCTGTCCGTCTTGTATCGGGGTGCCTGGCGAGCGTCTGTGGACTGCTGTTGAATTCCCACATCAATGCGGCCGACACGAGTTGGCCCCTGGTCACCACGGTCGAACAGCAACCCCTCGTCGCTGCGACCGAGCGCTTGCAGCAGGCCTTGGAATACGTCGGGGCGCCCCTTTCACCCAGTGATCAGGCTGCGCTCGCCACGGCGATGAAGCTGACCGACGCGCAGGAGTCGGCCCGCAAGATTCAGGAACTGCTCGACCCGTATTGTCTTGCCGCGGTGACGATCAATGCCGAGAGCCGTGTCTCGGTGCTCGAAGGACCGGTGAAGAAAGAGTTGATACAGCAAGGGTGGCGGACATTCCTCATCAAGGTGGATAATCAGGCGGGTGTCACCGCGCCGCTCAAGCCCGAAAGCCCGAATCTCGATCCGCTCTATCAGCGCGGCAAAGGCGCGCGGCAACGCCCCATGACCGACCAGAAATTGGTCACCCCGACCGATGTGCCCAACCGCTTTCTCGATGCCGTGGAATTCGGGCAACAACCGCTGAAGCCCACGCTCTCCGGCTTGCCGTTGGAGTATCGCATTCTGCAACTTTACACCCGCGATGTGGGCCGTCGGGAAGCGCTGCTCGGTTTTCATGTCGGCCAGGGGACGCAGGACATCGGTTTCCGCAATGCCGTGCCCATACTGTTTGATTGTGTTCCCGCCGTGGAGGTGGCCCTCGACATTCGGGACTGGAATGAGGAACCCACGACGGCCGCCTTCGTGATTCGCGATCCCCGTGGCCGGGTCTATCCCAATCCCGCGCGACGCCTCGCCCCTGATTTCTTTTTTCATGACCAGATCTATCGCAGTTCCGGGGAGACGGTGCTGCTGCCGCCCGGCGATTACACGATGACGGTGTCACGTGGTCCCGAATATGTCACACAGACCGTGCCGCTGAAAGTCGCGACCGATGGTGTCAGCCAGAAGGCGACGTTCAAGCTGGAACGCTGGATTTACGCAGCCGGTCGCCGCTGGTTCTCGGGCGATCATCATGTCCATGCCGCCGGGTGTGCCCATTACGATAGCCCCACCGAAGGGGTTGGTCCTGGCGACATGCTGCGGCACATTCTTGGCGAAGATCTCAATGTCGGCTGTGTGCTGACCTGGGGACCGTGCTGGTATACGCAGAAACGCTACTTCGAAGGTAAGACCTCGGCGTTGTCGCGGCCGAACTATCTCATGCGGTACGACATCGAGGTCTCGGGATTTCCGTCGTCCCACGCGGGGCATTTGTGTCTGTTGCGGCTGACCGAAGACGATTACCCCGGCACACAGGTGCTCGAAGACTGGCCGAGCTGGACGCAGCCGGTGCTCGAATGGGGATCCAAACAAGGGGGCGTGGTGGGTTACAGCCACAGTGGTTGGGGCCTGGCGTTGCCCGACTACGCCGAGAATGGTCAGCGCGTGCCGGTGAAACAGGGCCGCTCGGCCGACAAGCTGCCCGACTATGCGATGCCGCCGTTTGATGGCATCGGCGCGAATGAATACATCGTCACCGCCGCGAATGGGGTATGCGACTTCCTCTCGGCGGTCGATACGCCGAGCATCTGGGAACTCAACATCTGGTATCACACGCTGAATTGCGGGTTGCGGTCGCGGATCAGTGGCGAGACCGATTTCCCGTGCATCTATGGCGACAAGGTGGGCCTGGGCCGCATCTATGTGAAGCTCGCTGACGATCAGGAACTCGATTACGACGCCTGGATTCTGGGCGTCAAGGATGGTCGCAGTTACTGTGGCGATGGCCTGAGCCACATCCTCGACTTTCAGGTCAACCAACTCGGTGTCGGTGAGAAGAATGACCGTGGACAGATCAGCCAACTTAATCTGTCAAAAGCGCAGACGGTCAAAGTCACCTTCGATGTCGCGGCTCGCCTTGAACCCGAAGTGACTCCCGTGACGGAAGCCATCCGCCAGCGTCGCCTTGATGAAAAACCCTACTGGCATCTGGAACGCTGCCGCATTGGCAATACGCGCACGGTGCCGGTCGAAGTGATCAGGAATGGCGAAGTGGTCGCCCGGCAGGAGATTGTCGCCGATGGTGAGGTGGCTACGTTGTCGATTGACGTCCCTGTCGAAGAAAGCAGTTGGCTCGCAGTGCGGATCTTGCCGTCGGTCCACACCAACCCGGTCTTTATCGAGGTGGCCGGGGAACCGATCCGCTCCAGCCGCGCCAGTGCCGAGTGGTGTCGCAAGGCGGTCGATGTCTGCTGGAGTCAGAAGGAACGAGCCATCCGTGAGCCGGAACGCCCCGCCGCCCAAGCCGCCTACGATCAGGCGCGCGCCTATTACGAGGGCGTGATGGCCGCATCAAAATGACGTTCTCCTTAGCCGCGAGGCACAGCCGAGCGCTGCTCTGAACAGCGCTCGACTCCGTTCTACGGCGAATTCGCGGGCGGCAACCGGCCACAGAAGACGACGAGGATGAACGTCGCGATCGGCCCCAGAAACAACGACAGCAACCACCATAAGAGGCCGCTGCGGTTCTTGGACTGGGCGAGTCCCGCATTGAGCAGGCTCAACGTCATCCAACCCACCGCATAACCCGGATCACCCACGACATACGCTGCGAGAATTCCGTCTGACATGCGAGCTCTCTCCCTCTCTGAATCAGCCAGGTGGCCGTATCCCGTACTAACGTAACAGCGCCCGGATTGGATCTGAGCGATTTCCGAACAGTTTGTGTTCGCCGAGCGTTCGATAATCGGCGGAAATGGCCGCACCGATGTCATCAGGCTGACGACGCAATCGCTGGGCCAAACCCCTGCGGTGGCACGATTTGATTCAGTGGAAGGGGTGTGGAAAATGGCGTAAACAGCTGCTGCATATTGGTTTGAGGTGGAAGCGGCCCGTCGTGATCTGCTGAAAACCTGAGTCTGGTACGCTTTGCGCTGTGATAGATCACTGTGATCGGGACATCCAACAAGAATGCGGGCCGCATTCCTACCCTGGGAGGGTGCCATGTTACGTCGACCTCTGCATCTGCTGTCGTGCGGTGTGCTGCTGGTCGCCGCGACCGCCACATCAGCGGTCTCTGCCGACAAAGAACGTCCGAAGCGCGAAAGTACCAACAACGCCCCGAACTCCAGTTCGAGTAACAAGGGGAGCAGCAATTCCAATTCCGGGAGCGCCCCACGCCGTGTGCTGCCGGGTCGGTTGGATAACCCTGTCGTTACGCCGCGCTCCGGGGGAAATGCCAGCCCCCCGAACACTCGGCCACCGTCAACTCGTCCGCAGATGACGCAGCCGCAGACGACGCCCCGGAACAACCAGAGTCCTCCGAATCTGCAGAGTCCTCCGAATCTGGAGGCCCTGCGGAATCGCCAGCCCGTTCGTCCCCAGACCGACAACAAGCCACCCCAGGCGGGCAACACGACGCGTCCTTTGCCGCCGTTGAATCTTCCCAACGGGAATGACCGCACGCCGCGTCTCCCGCAACCGGGCAACACTGGGAATCGACCTGGCAATACCGGTGTGATCCCGAATGGTGGGTTGCCGGATCGTGGTCTGGAGCAGTTCCGTGGTCAATCACCGAACAGCAAAGACACCGCTAAAGATACCAGCGCGACCCAAATTCGCGAACGGATGCAGCAGCAACTCGAACAACAGCGGCAAGCCGGCAGCAAAAAGCCGGAACTTCCTGGTGACCTGCGCAATCGCATTCCCGGTAATCGACCCGGCGATGATCTGCGGAACCAGATCGGCAAGCCAGATAGCACGCCGCGATTGCCGAATCCTGAACTGACGCCGAAACTTGATGATCTGCGTGGCCGCATCGAAACGCAAAAGCCCGACATTAAAGGCAATGCCAAGTCAGAGTCAGATCGACTGCGGGAACGGTTCAATGATGGCCTGAACAACCGGCCTGGCAACATGCAGCGTCCGGGTGACAAAGTCGATGGACCGGTCATCGGTAATCGCGATGGCAAAGCCCCGATCCGTATCGAAAAGAATGGACTGATTCGCGATCTGGATGGCCTGAAGCCGATCGTCGAACGGGGTCAACGTCCGGAACGCATTCGGAATCCTGACGATCTGCAACGCTCGTTCGATCGCCTGCAAAACACGCAGGAAGTCCGGAACGTCCTGAACAACACGAACCTGAAGTTGAATGACTTCTCGGGAGCGTTCCAGAACAACATCCGCCGCGGAAACTATAACAACATCGCTCAATCGAACTTTGGCCGGAAGTATAACCTGAACCAGCAGTTCAACCTGTTCGTGAAGGGCGATGTCACCCGGCAACTCAACCTGAATCAGCAGTTGATCGCCAATGGGGGTTGGGCCCGTCGGCCGGTCGGGCCGGTCTATAACAGGTACACCGCGGCCCACTTCAGCGCGTGGTATCCGGGTCCGTCATGGTATCCCAACTACTGTTGGACACCCATTTGGAGTCCGTGGGTGAGTTGGTCGTTCTGGGGACATGCCCATCCGATCTACGATCCGCGTCCGTTCTACTGTCGTCCGATTTACTACTACGACCCTTGCCCGCCGATCGTCTACTACGACTACCCCGTGTGGTCGCCGTTGCCCGTGGTGGCGAGTGGTACCTGGGTCGATGTCCCCGTGGTATCGGTCCCCAGTGGTTATGACGTGCAGTTGCTCGCCGTGCGGTTTGTCGATGCGGGTCATCCAGAGGAACACCTCGGCCCGCGTTATCGTGTCTGGCTGCGGAACAACTCGCTGCGGCCCATTCAATCGCCGTTCAATGTGACGTTGGTCGCGGCGAACGACGAGAACCTGATCGCCGGATTGCCACAAACGGGGGTGACCGTGCCCGAGATGGAAGTCGACGCGGTGGTGCCTGTGGATATCCGCCTGCCGTTCGATGCCAATCGCATGAACCAGACATCGACCGGTCAACGGACTCCGTTCACCACGCTGCATGTGCTGGTCGACAGCCATGCGGAACTGCCAGAAGCGGATGAAGGCAACAACGGCCTGGCCATCGCTCGTGGAGAGATTCTGCCGGTTGACCCGGCGGCATTCTCGACCGACATCACCTCAGCGAATCGGGGTTCGCTGGTGAGCCTCGCGGGAGAAGGTTTTGGCCCGGAACCCGGTCAGATTGTGGTGATCGTGGGTGATCAGGAATACCCCGCCGAAATTCATGGCTGGTACGACTTGGGCGTGAACTTCCAGATGCCCAGCCTGCCGATGAATGGCACGCAGACCGCTCAGGTGCTGGTCATTCGTGGCGACGGTGCTGCGAGTAACCCGGTGGCGATGGAAGTTCTCAACTGAACTTCCCGACTGATGCAAAAATGAGAGAAGCCCAGGGATCGCAATCCCTGGGCTGTTTTGTTTGATCATGTGGACTACGGCTGATCAGTCGGCCCTTCTTTGTCTTCCGCCAATAACGAACTCAGCCACCAGCCCCAGATCAGGTATTGCAACCCGATCATGCCAACGAACCCGCCGACGACCAGAAAGATCACCAGGAATTGCGGCAACACCAGCGCAAAGAAGCAGACCAGCAACCCGGCGAGGAACAACAGCGCCACCAGCACGCCATAGGTGCGGGCATCGCGACCAGGATCGTCAGGGCGAGGCATCAGCTTTCCTCTGCGGGGCGACGGGCCTTCTCGACCAGACCACTCGTTCCGAACCGGCGGGTCAGTTCCCGTTCCACATCGGGCCAATCGACGTCGCAGGAACTCAGCAGCACCATCAGGTGATACACCACGTCTGCGGCTTCATGCACCAGGTCGGGATAGTTCGGCGTCTCTTCCCCACAGGCGGCGATCAGTTCATACGCTTCCTCAATCAATTTTGAAGTCATCGCCGGATGACCTTCCGCGAACAACTGAGCCGTGTAAGACCCCGCCGGATGCAACGTCTTACGTTGCTCGATGGCTTCAGCCAACTTCTGCAAGATCGATGGCTGCGGCTCGGTCATGATTCGAGCGCTTTCTTCAGCGCTTCGCTGCGGTGGGCATACCCGTCTTCAAGCTGCTGCATGATGCGATCGGCGGTCAGAATCATGCCCAGCATGCCGCCCGGTGGTTCAAACTCAATTTTGTTAGTGAGCGCAGCGTGACCTTCCCCATGCGGTTCCACGAGGTACTGATGTTCCCACTTCGGCAGCGGGCCCTTGGTCATTTTTTCATGCAGCAGACGGGGGTGCTCGACCAGAACAATTTCGTGTTCCAACTGCTGCACAATACCATAGGCCTGCACCTTGAAGACCAGCTTGCTGCCGGTTTCGAGGACTTCCGGGGCTTCGATGATGGCCATGCCGGTGTCGGCCGGGGCGATCGCCTGCATATTGGCCGGGCGAATGATGAAATCAAACAGGATCTCGGGCGAGACCAGCACTTCCGTGCGAATTTCAAAGGTTGGCATACGAACCACTTCCCTGGACGAGGCATGAGAATTCCACGGAGCAACCACTCTGGTAGTGTAGTTCGTGCGGAAAGCGGTGGGAATGGTCGATCGGGAAAGTCCCTGGCCGAAGCCGTGATCGGTGCAGGCAATGCACAGTGGGTCGTACAGTGATGCGGACCGATGTCTGGCCGAGGTCGACCGCGTTTTGCCGCTACATTTCACTTTCGCGAAGGGCCTGAATCCGGCCCGATTGTTCGGCAGCTAACAGCCGTTGGTAGTCCTGTTCCGTTTGATCTGCATAGGCGACCGCAAAATCGGCCAGGGCTTCGTCAAAGGTATCGCCTTTGCCCAGATATCCGCTGATGGTCGCCGAATCGCCCGCTTTGGCATGCGCGCGGGCCAGGGTCATGCCGCACAATTCGGCATACATCTGGAATTGTGCCGCCGTGGCCTGTTCGAGAGGAGCCGACATTTTCATGTCGCGGAGTTGCCGGAGATAAAAGTCAAAACCTGATCGCCCGCGGACCCAGCCCAGGAAAATATCACTCGAAGACTGCATGAGCCGTTGCCCCGCCACCACACGCTGTCCGTCATTATCGTACCGGCTGCGCGAGGTGTAAGGTTCCAGGACCGACGGTCGCGCTTCTTTGACCTGTAGAATCAGCGGATGGTTCTCTTCCGAAAACATCAGCAGCACGAAGCAGCGAGTTCCCACGCTGCCAATTCCCACGGCCTTGACGGCAAAATCCTGCAGTTGATAGCGATCGAACAGCACCCGTCGATCGTCCGGTAATGACAGCCGGTAGTCTTGCAAGCCCTCTCGAAATCGCGATTCCGCATCGGGCTCGGAAAGGTGATACAGCACGGGTGGCTGGTCGACAAAGCGATATTGCCCCGCAACCTGCTTCACGATTTTGGGAAAGACGTAATCAATGGTGCGTTCGCGTGCTTTCGCAGCGATCTGCTTGCGACGTTTCCGTGTCTCGGCATCAGGCGACATGGCAATGATCGTCTGCATGTCCAGCTTCGAGTACCAGACTTCGAGCGGGCTCATGTCCGAGAATTCCCGCAGGTGTTCGCGGTACACTCGCATGCACGCCTCAACAGCGGCTCGTCCCTCGCGATCTGACAGCCCCTGATCACGACTGGCGATGACAAAGCTAGCCGCCAGGCGCTTCACATCCCATTCCCACGGCGCAGGCAGAGTTTCATCGAAGTCGTTGATATCAAAGACCAGATTGCGTTCGGGCGTTGCGAACAGGCCAAAATTCAGCAGGTGACAATCACCGCAGGCCTGCACGTGAACGCCCGTGTGTGGCAACGATGACAAGTCGTAAGCCATGAGCGCTGCGGACCCGCGGAAAAACGTGAACGGACTCTGCAGCATCCGGCCGTATCGCAGCGGGGTCAGTTCCGGAACGCGCAGTTGGTTCGATTCTTCCAGAATGTCGACCGGATCACGTCGGCTGGCAGTGGGGCTCCAGGCCGCATGGTGTTCACGGGGCAAGGTCGCACGTAACTGTTTGCCGATTTCGAGACGATCCGCGCGAGATCGGAAACCGGCGGCGACGGGTGGTTCGGCCAGTGACGCACCGGGAACAGACATGATGTGCCTTGAATCGAGTGAGAGGTCACTCGACTGATCTTAAAGACGACAGACGACCGCTGTCACCCACGATCTATGCGACTCGCGGCGATTTATGATCAGGAGTGATTCGCCCTGCACCTCATGCAATTATCCCTCAAACTCGTTCGGCGTGGTTCCCAGGTCGACGATGCTGCACGCCTGGATGACCGGCAAGCCGAGTGCTTCGGCTTGCGCGATAAGAGCCGCGCTTTCGGTGCCGGGGTTGAGCCAGACCTCTTGCGGAGATTTGGTGGCAATGTCGGCGAGCAGTCCGATCCCCACCCACGGCGGGACGTACATCGTCACGCGCTCGACGTGCTCAACCGGGACATCGCGGATGGACGGATAGGCCCGCCAACCTTCGATTTCGGTTTCCGTCGGGTGGACGGGGTACACCGTGTAGCCGAGTTGGGCATGCGCCCGCACCGACTTGTTGCCGAACTTCTTGCGATCGGCACTGGCACCGATCACCACGCAGGTTTTGCTGGACGGGTCGACGGACATAAGGCATCTCATCTATCAAGGTGTGACTACCACAGATTGTGACAGATCACGGGTTGTGGTGGCAATCGGTCAACGCATGCAAGCATGTTGCTGTGTTATTCTACGTGAAAACTCACTCATTTCCGCGTGATTCCTCTTGTCGTTCACGAGCTGACCGGGACAATCATGTCGGCTCCTGGAACCGCCAGCATGGCTGGATGCTATCTCTGTCGGGGTGGATGGAAGGCGTGTCCGACAAGGAAAGTCTGCCCGCAATGTGGTGTCGAAAATGGATCGCTTGCCTGCTGCTGGTGGTGTTGTCGATGGGTACGCGGCCCGCGGATGCCACCGATTCCGAGGAATATCAAAACCCAACCAAAGCGGGTGCCCTGGTCATCATGGGCGGGGCTGAACGCTTCGATCATCGCGAGATCTGGGAAGAAATTGTCGCGCTCGCGGGGGGGCCGGGTAGCCGCATTGCCGTCTTTCCCACGGCAAGCCTCGACCCCATCCGCAAAGGGAACTGGGTGGTTGAGACGCTGAACAAGACCGGGGCGCAAGCGTTCCTGGTGCCACTTGCCTGGCGACAAATGGAGCGTGAACCGCACGAGGTGGCTGAGGATGCCGACATTGTCGCCGCGGTGCGCGATGCTCACGGAGTCTTCTTCATTGGGGGCGGTCAGGAGCGGATCACGCGGGCGTTACGCACACCGCGGGGCGAGCCCACGCCGCTATTGAATGCCGTCTGGGATGTGTATCAGCGGGGTGGTGTGATCGCCGGGACAAGTGCCGGTGCGGCGATCATGAGCCGCGTGATGTACCGCAATCCCGATTCCGTCCTCGATACGCTGGAACAAGGCGTGCGGATGGGCCAGGAACTTGACCACGGTTTTGGCTTTCTGGATCACGCATGGTTTGTGGACCAGCATTGTCTGGTCCGGGGCCGCTTTGCCCGGGCTCTGGTGGCCATGGTCGACCAGGGGTTTCGTTATGGCCTGGGGATTGATGAAAACTCCGCCGTAGTCATCGAGCAGAACCGTTCTCTCCGTGTGATCGGCTATCGCGGAGCACTGGTATTTGACCTGTCCCAGGCCGAACACGATTCGGAACTCGGACGGTTCAACCTCTCGAATGCCCGGTTGTCGTTCCTGGATCGAGGAGACCAACTCGATTTGCAGACCCTGGAAATGAGGCCCTCGCCACAGAAACTCGACGATATCAAACTTGATCCGAATGCGCCCGACTTTGAAACCGTGGACCGCCCGAAACTTTTCTTCAACGATGTGCTGGGCAATACCGCGGTGGTCGATTTGATGGCCAAGTTGATGGACAATACCGACCCGGAGGCGATCGGGCTGGCGTTCGATGGGCATCGCGCGAAACAGGGAACGACGAACGGCTTCGAGTTCCGGTTTGCGCGCGATGCCGAAAGTGTGGCCTGGTATACCGAAGCCACGGGTGGCGACGACTACACCATCTTGAACATTCGCGTGGACATCCGGCCGATTCGGTTGCCAGGCCCGTTCTATGAGTACGACGAATAGAATTGCAGGCAATGCATCTGGCCAGCCGCGATGCCAATCCCTCAGGATGCACTGGCATACGGTGAACCTCTGCGGCGTACTTTCAGAGATTCGCGTCCCGTGGATTTGAATAGGCTTGCTTCGCGGTGTCGCGCCACGTAGCCTGCATCGCTCATCTCACAGGTTCCGATTCTGAATCGCTCTCACCCCCACATGACGTCGTGCGGGCCTGGGGCAGGCCCGTTTCAGACGGCATGAACGCTGTGCGGACCCGTCCAGCAGTCGCTTCCCTCACAAACGCAGTTCGTGTGCGCCGTGGGTTCGCGACTGCCCTCTGTCTTCGTACAGGATAGATTCATCATCGACAGGCGCACGACGCGACAGCGAATCGTCAAGAGGACAGTCGATCCCCCAGCCACTCCCCTGCTGAGTCCCCGGTGGTCTCGGTGGTGGTGCGGACTCTTAGCGCTGACGCTACTGATGGGGCTTACTCATTCGACATGGGCGGCGGAGCCCGCGGCCAAGACAGTGGTCGAGCGGGTCGATGTCGCGCAATTGCAAGGCATGGATCTCGACGGTTGCCTGCAACGTTTCACCGCATTGGCCCATGGCCAGGCGACGGTGGTGGTGTTTCTCTCCGTGGAATGCCCCATCAGCCGCAGTTATCTGCCCCACCTCAAAACGTTGTCCGAGCAATACCAAAAGCATGGTGTGTCTCTTTATGGTGTCATCTCGGCACCCGGGGTCACGCGCGGCGAGGCGCAGCAGCATCGTGAGGAATTCAGCATCGACTTTCCCGTGGTGTTTGACGCATCGGGCGAACTCCGACGGCTGCTGCAACCGACGCATGCCCCGCAAGCGTTTGTGATTTCGATCAAAGGCAAAGTCCTGTATTCAGGACGGATAGACGATCGCTACAGTCAAGTGGGGGAGCGCCGCGAACAGGCCCGCGTGCAGGATTTGAAGGACGCGATTCAGTCGACAATCGAGGGCCGGAAGGTTCCAAACCCTCTCACGCAGCCGGTGGGTTGTCGTCTGGAGGACGCACCAGCCTTGGAGGCTCACACAGCGGTGACCTTTTACCGCGACATCGCCCCCATTTTGTACGCTCAATGTGCAGATTGTCATCGCGCGGGGGAAGCCGCACCATTCCCACTGTTGTGTTACAACGATGCCTGCCGACATGCGGCACAAATTGTCGAGGTCACGCAGTCGCGGTTTATGCCGCCGTGGCATCCGGCACCAGGGTTCGGTCATTTTCAGAATGAACGCCGCTTGACCGACAACCAGATCGCGCTGATTCGTCGCTGGGTCGCTGCGGGAAAGCCCGCGGGCCAAGTCGCCGACGAACCACCCTTACCCCGTTTCACGCCCGGTTGGCAACTCGGCGAACCCGACGTGGTCTTGAAGATGCCAGAGGCGTTTGCACTCTCAGAAGCCGGGCCCGATCTGCATCAGCACTTTGTGATACCCACGGGCATCCAGCGAAATCGGTTAGTCTCCGCGATTGAGTTCCGGCCCGGCAATCCGCGCATTGTCCATCATGCCTGCTTCTATGTCGATGACACCGGTGCCGCGCGCAAACTCGATGCACGGCAAAGCGACATCGGTTACGGAAGCTTTGTTGGTCCTGGCTTCGCAAACACCGGGGCGTTACGGAGTTGGTTGCCGGGCATGTCTCCGCAGCGCTTGCCCGCGGGCATGGGCCAGCCGTTGAAAGGCGACAGCGACCTCGTGCTCGAAATTCATTATCAGCGCAGCGGTAAGCCGGAAACCGATCAATCGACCGTGGGCATCTACTTCGCGCCACCCACCGCCAGGCAGGCCGTCGCGGAGTTGCAGGTGATGAATAAATCGCTCATGATTCCTGCGGGAGTCGAACGGCATCGACATGTGGCGACATATACGTTGCCGATGGCGGCAACCTTGCTCGACGCCGCCCCACACATGCATCTGCTCGGGCAAGAAATGCAGGCCAAGGCGACCAGGCCCGATGGCACGGTCGTCCCCCTCATCTGGATCAAAGACTGGGACTTCAACTGGCAAGGGCAGTACATTTACGCGACGCCCGTGGCACTTCCCAAAGGGACGCGGATCGATGTCGAAGCCTGGTACGACAACTCGGCCGAGAACCCGCTCAACCCCCATTCGCCGCCGCAAACCGTCTGCTGGGGCGAGCAGACGCACGAAGAAATGGGCATCTGCCACTTTCGCTATGTCTGTGAGACACCCCAAGACATGCGGACCATGAACCAGCACCATGCCAATTACTGCCAAGACCAGCAACGGCAGTACGAGCAGATGCTCAAGACCGCACAGAAGTAACTTAGCCGCGAGGCAACGCCGAGCGCTGGTTTGGTCGCAGCGCTCGACTCCGTCTCGCGGCTAAGTTTCCACGAAACCGTGAATCACGACATCAATTCGCGGCACGAATTCGGGCGATTAACCGACCGGCTTCTGCGGAATCGTGCTGATCTTTCGTGAGTTCTCGAACCCGTATGAGCGCGGGTTCCGCGAAGCGTCCCAAGGTCGCAATGACCTCTGGCATGGGAGGCGGTTCCGTCTCGCCACGTACCGAACGTTCCTCGCGGGCCAGACGATAGTCATGCACAACCTTCGCGATCTCCGTCTCTTGCTGAGGCGGCAGCAACTCCATCCGACCCACCAGCACGCGAATGGTTTCATCGGGCGGCGGGTCCACCGTCAATGGCAGCACGCGATCGGTCAGCGATTGCGGCACCATGTAGAACAACCGCAGCCCTTGTTCCTGGAACCACGAGTCCGACCATGTCTTCACCATCGCGGCCGCTTCTTTCTCAAACAATCCCTCAGCGACTAACGCCTGTTGCACTTCCAGACACAAGTCGGCCAGCGAAATCGTTTCGTTGGTGAAAGCCAGCGTCGCGGTCCCGGCGGCATCGATCGACGGATGCGAGGCCCGCAGAATCCGCTGCTGATTCCTCGGTCCCTGAACATCGATCAGGAATAATGAAGTGATCGGCTCAGCGCCGGTGTTGGTGACCTGCACGCGGCCAGTGCTCTCAACCTGGGCTTGCAGGGGCAAATCGAACTTGCCGACGCCGCGATAGAACAGAAACTTCTCGACGTGCAACCCGCTGGGGGCGGGGAGCGTCATGCTGAAGACATCGGTCCCGGCGGGCGCAGCCACGGTCGGTAAGTTGACCGCCACCAGAGCCGAGTCGGTCTCGCGGGCCGCCCCGTAGTGACCATAACCGTTGTCGGCTGGGGGAGCGTTCCGCATGAGGTGCGCCGCGAGCAAGGCCGACAGCACGTCATCTTTCAATTGCGGTTCCAACGCGGCTTCCGGGATCAGCAGCACCTGGCCCCAGTCGAGTTCCGAAGGCCCACGCACCGTCGGGATTTTTGTGTCATAGACCGGCAGCATCTTCCGCACTGGTGGATAGAACTCGGTCAGTAACCCCTGCGGGAATTGCACCTTCACCCGCACTTCGCGCGGCTCATCGACATAGAAATAAGTGACTGGCGTTTCCATCCGCAGCGGAGCAAACAACGCACTCTTGGCCAGCATCGACCGGGCTCCCGCCTGACGTTCGCGGTTGAGCACAAAGCCCGGCAAGTCAGCATCCAGGAGCGGGCGGAAGTCGAGTTGCACGCCATCCGACCCGGCAAACGAGGTGAACGTCCCCCATTCATGAACGACAAAGGGGCTATCTGAGGCTTCTGCCTGAAGCGGATCGGCCTGCATCGCCGACCGAGCCGTTTTAGGCGAAATCCAGGTTCCAAACAGAAACGCCGCCGTCGCAAGTCCCGTCACAGTCAATCCAAACGCGATGCGCTGCGTCATGATCGTCCTCCGGAGAGCAGAGAGAACCACGATTTCGACGGGAGCCAACCAGAATGGTTCCGGTATATTACGAAACTCCCCAGCGAAGTGTTGAGAAAATCCTCCGCAGAGGTGAACACCGCAGCTCACCGACCCAAGAGACAATACCTAGTAGCCTTCGTGCAAGTACTCAGCACACTGTGGAACATTGTGAAACGAGGCGCGACCATTTCACGCATTCATGAACACGGAGTACTGCATGCAGCGCTTGTGTGCCACGGGCTCAGCCAGTGCCGATAGACGTCCGTTGAACATTCACAGGTAGATGATCGCGAATGACCAGCCTATCCGTTGGTGGCAAGCATTCGACATCGGATGCAGGCAATGCCAGAGTCAGTGGCACACGCCCGTTCCAACCACTTTCCCGTCAGTGCCACCTCGCCGTAAGAAATAACGGACGACATCAATCTACCAGTTCACGATGAGTCTCACGTGTGATTTTCGTCAGTTTTCCCTTGCCAAATTGAATGTGCATCTTGTCCGTGTAAGTTAAAACATTTCCACGGAGCACATAATCCTCTCGTCGACCATCAAGCGTTACTGTTTCCGAAAAGGTTGTGACTTTGTACGGAAACTTCACGCCGGGAAATAGTTCCCCAGAGCCATACACCCGACTACCGCCATCGCTTTTCAACTTCCCTTCGACACCGATGAGATAGAGCTGCTGATCGATGACAGCCCAACTCGCCCGATACCCACTCCAGTTTGCCGTGGTAATCATTTGAAAATCGGGAATCGGAATGCCCGGCAATGCCATTTTCAAGGGAGGCAATTCGTGCGTGTAATAGGTGGCACCTTCCAGAATCAGAATGTCCTTTTCCTGTTCCGTGGCAGACACTGATGTGGCTATCAAAGCGAATATCACAACGGACATAGCCATATGTTGCCAGCATGCTGATGTCATCTGGTTTCATCCTTGAAATGAGCAATCGCTGGGTTACGCATTGCGGCTAACCCAGCCTACACCAGACACCTGACTCCTCTGACCTGCCACCTACCCCTTCACGCAATAATCTCATGCAGCGGTTCCACCTCTTCCACGCCGACGAGTTTCTGATCCAGGCCGCTGAAGAAGTAGCTCAGGCGGTTGGGGTCGAGGCCCATTTGATGCAGAATCGTCGCGTGCATCTGTTTCACGTGGGCGCGGTTCTGCACGGCGGCGGCTCCGAGTTCGTCGGTCTGGCCGTAGCTGACGCCCCCCTTGATACCGCCGCCGGCCATCCAGGTGGTGAAGCCGTACGAGTTGTGATCGCGGCCGGTTCCCTTGGCATACTCGGCGGTCGGTTGACGGCCGAACTCGCCGCCCCAGACGATGAGCGTTTTCGATAACAGGCCGCGCTGTTTCAGGTCGGCGAGCAACCCGGCGATGGGCTTATCGGTCTCACCCGCGTGCAGGTTGTGGTTGAACTCCATATCGGAGTGGGCGTCCCAGTTGTCGTCGTTATGGGCCCCGCCGGAGTAAATCTGCACGAAGCGGACACCCCGTTCGACGAGTCGCCGCGCGAGCAGACACTGCCGACCGAACGTCGCGGTCTTGGGATCATCGAGACCATACAGCGACTGTGTCGCCGCGGTTTCCTGGGCGATGTCGACCGCTTCCGGCGCATGGGCCTGCATGTTGAACGCGAGTTCGTAACTGGCGATGCGAGCCGCCAGGTTCGAGTTGTCGTTCCGTGACTTGAGGTGCTCGGTGTTGTACTCGCGCAGGGAGTTGAGCAGTTCCCGCTGGGCTTTGGTGCCGAGGTCGCTGGGCGGGGCGAGATCGAGAATGGGGTTGCCCTGCGACCGCATCACCGTGGCCTGATAGCTGGCGGGCATATAACCGCTCGACCAGTTCTTGGGACCGGAGATGGGGCCGCCGCGCGGATCGAGCATGACGACAAAGCCGGGCAGGTTCTCGTTCATAGTGCCGAGACCATAATTGAGCCACGACCCGATGCACGGGCTGCCGCTGAGGATCTTGCCCGAGTTCATCATCAGCATGGCCGAGCCATGAATGGGCGAGTCGGCGGTCATGGAATGAATGAAGGCGATGTCGTCGACCTTTTCGGCGAGATGCGGAAAGAGATCGCTGACCCACTTGCCGCATTCACCATACTGCTTGAACTTCCAGCGGGGTTCGACGATGCGGCCTTCGTTGCGATGTCCGCCCCGGCCGAACGTTTTCACCTGCACGGTCTGGTTATCGCGGCCGGTCATCTCGGGCTTGTAGTCGAAAGTGTCGACCTGACTGGGTCCGCCGTACATGTAGAGGAAGATGCACGCCGTGGCATCGGCGTCGTGATGCGGCTGCTTGGGCGCAAGCGGATTGACGAACTGGGGCAAGCCCTCGGCCGCGCTTGCAGAGTTGCCGAAGAACCCGTCCTGCGACAGCATGGCGGTGAGCGCGGTCCCCGTGAATCCGGCGCCGGTTTGCCAGAGAAATTCGCGTCGCGTGCGTCCGCAGAAGTTGTGAGATGCCATGGTATGCAGATCCGTAATTGAGAACGGTGGAAATCAACTCTAAATGCCGTCAGCCACAAAGAGGCACAAAAGTCGCAAAACTCAGAGAGTGATTCAGGATTCTTTTGCGATTCTTGTGCCTTTTTGCGGCTCAGTCTTTTCTAATCCAGATACACAAATTCGTTCAGGTTCAGCATGGTCAGGCAGAAATATTTCAAGGCGACGGGCCTCGTTAATTGATGCACCGTTACCAGTCGATCGAGCAGCGTTAGCCCGCGTTGGATTTCGGAGGGTGTCGGTTCCCGTTGCAGCACGCGACGCAATGCCTCGTTCACTTGATGGGTCGCATCGTCGCCGGCGTCCTGCTGGACCACTGCGGCGAAGCGCTGCGCTTCGTCTTGCAGGAAGGCACTGTTCAGCATGGTGAGCGCCTGCGTCGGTTGCGTGGTGGCGAAGCGCACCGGGCACGTGACATCGGCTTCCGCGACATCGAAGTTTGCAAGCAACGGCACCGTCAATGAACGTTTGATATGGATGTAGATGCTCCGCCGCCGTTTGTCTTCCGGCGAGGTTTGTTCCCAGTTGCGGCCCGGCTGCGATTGCCCCGCGAGGACTTCCTTTTCGATCGTCGGGTAAATGCTCGGACCATACATCGATTCGAGATTGAGTGAATCATTCACCGCGAGGATCGAATCGCGCAGTTCCTCAGCCCGTAACCGCCGCATATCGAACCGCCAGAAGAGTTGGTTCTGCGGGTCTTTGGCCAGAGCCTCCGCGTTTGGAATCGAGGACATGCGATAGGTGTTCGATGTCAGAATCAGATGATGCAGATGCCGCAGGCTCCAGCCGTGTTCCATAAACTCACTGGCGAGCCAGTCGAGCAATTCCGGGTGCGTGGGTGCCTCGCCTTTGAGGCCGAAGTCGTTGGGGGATGTGACCAGTCCCCGGCCGAAGTGCCATTGCCAGATCCGGTTCACCATCACGCGAGCCGTCAGCGGATTCTGCGGACTGGCGATCCATTCGGCGAGAGCCAGTCGACGACCGGTCGATTCCCCATGCGCGGGTGGCTGTATGTGTGGAACCGGTGGCGACAAGACGGCGGGATACGCGGGTTCGACCACAGCACCTGGGGCTTTATGACTGCCTCGAATGAACACATGCGTCGGCGGGGCTTGCGGGCCTTCTTCCGTGATGCACAACGCCTGCGCGCCACTGCGCGGCGGATGATTCCGCAGGTCGGTCCAGGTCTTGCGAACCTGGGCATACGATTCAACTTCTTCGCGCGGCAACCACTCGCCGGCGTGCTTACGGATCACGCGCAGCCGCTGGCTATCGTTCTCGAAATCATCCTTTTCGCCCCCCTGCAACATTGGGCGGATACGGGCCTCGACATCATCTAACTGTTTCCGCAATGCCGCCGTGCGTTCCTCCCACTGCTGTTTCTCTGTCGCGAACATCGCCTCATCTTCAGGGGTCGCAATGGAGCGGATCGACGAGGCATAGACCGATTCATCCGACCGCTGGCCATAGTGCCGAATATTGCGGAAGAAGGCGGCGAAGCTGTAGTAATCCGTCTGGGGGATCGGGTCGAGTTTATGATCGTGACAGCGGGCACAGTTCATGGTCATGCCCAGAAAGGCCTGTGATGTCGTGCCGACCAGATCATCAAGACCATCATAGAACGCCAACTCGGCGTCCACCGGTTCATCATCCCACAGGCCGAGGCGGTAATACCCCGTCGCAATCAGCGACTGTGCCGAGCGCTTGGGGAGTTCATCCCCCGCGAGCTGCTCTTTGATGAACTGGTCGTAACCTTTGTCGCTGTTGAAGAAGTCGATGACATAGTCGCGGTACCGCCAGACGAAGGGCTTGGGGTTATCGCGCTCATAACTGTTCGACTCGGCATACCGCACGATGTCCAGCCAGTAGCGGGCATAGTGTTCGCCATGATGGGGCGAGTCGAGCAGTGTGCGAATGATGGCCTGATACGTAGCCTCGCTCTCATCGATTTCAAAACGCTGCGCGAGTTCCAAAGAAGGCGGCAGACCCAACAGATCGTAATGCAACCGGCGGATGAGAGGCTGAGCCAACGCGGGCGGATTCGGAGATAAATCCGCTGCTTCCAGCTTTGCGAGGATGAACGCATCGATGGGGTTGCGGACCCACTCGGCCTTGTGAACTTTGGGCACTTCAGGCCGCACGACAGGTCGGTAGGACCAATGGTTTTTGGTCTCGTCGTTCACCTGCGGGACGGCATGGTGTGGTGGGGTGGGGACGGCATCTCCTTCGGGCATGGGGGCACCGAGTTCGACCCACTTCGTTAGAATGGAGATCTGTTCGGGGGGGAGTTTTCCCGCAGGAGGCATCTCAAACGAACGGAAGTTGATCGCGTCGAGCAGCGCACTTTCGGCGGGTTTTTCCGTGCTGATCGCCGGGCCGCTATCACCCCCGGTCAGCAGTCCCTGACGGCCGGCGAGGCTCAAGCCCCCTTTGTTTTTTCCCTCACCATGACATTTGTAGCAGTGCTGTTTGAGAATTGGCAGCACTTCGGATTCATAAAACTTGAGGCCTTCCGGCGCTGGAGTTTCCGCCGCGTGAACCAGGCCCGATAGGCCAAAAACCACAGAAAATACGGCAATAAGACTGCGCATGTCGACATGGCCGATCGTTGTTGTAAGTCAAACCTCTGGCAGGGGCAGACCGCCCCCCTGGTCCCGGCAGAATCCCGGATTATACCATCCTATCGGCGTTGATCCATGCGATTTGTGGTCGCGACAATTGAGAATCTTTGTCGCAACGTTTCCCACCCCTGTCTTCTTCCATTGGCTGCTGCCACCGGCCAGCAGTCCGTTGAAGTATCTCCCGAGGACTCCCAGACCAGCATGTCTGGGCCACTTCTTTCCAGAGGAACGACTGGTCGTGGCACAGACATTTCTGTCTGTGCGAATTCTTCAACGGCCGATTAGGCCAGCAGTTCGCGGATGGGGCGAGCGTCTTCCGGCAGCAGCGTGATGGGCCGTTCGTTGATGTCACGCACAAAGCCATGCGGATCGATGCCGAGGTGCTGGTAGATCGTCGCCAGTACATCGCGGTAATGGATGGGTCGTTCGCTGGCATAACCGGCGTCTTTGTCGGTCGCGCCAATCACCTGTCCGCGACGCATGCCACCGCCGGCGAAGAGTGCCGATTGCACAGGGGCCCAGTGATCGCGTCCCGCATTGGTATTGATCTTCGGCGTGCGTCCGAATTCCCCCCACACCACCACCGAGACATCGTTATCGAGACCACGGTCGGTGAGATCCTGAATCAACGCGGAGAGCCCGGCATCCACGGTCGGCAGGTGCTGCTTCAGGTGACTGAAGTTGTTGCCATGCGTATCCCAGAAGCCATACGCCACCGTCACCACGCGCACCCCGGCTTCCACCAACCGCCGGGCAATGAGTAACTGATCGTTCCACAGCGGAGCCCCGTCGCCGAGATGCTTCGATGTCCCCTTGCCGTACTTCTCGCGCAACAGCGGGTCTTCCTGTTCGACATCCATCGCCGTGACGATTTTCGAGGACGTCAGCACATCGAACGCCCGGCGATAACTTTCGTTGACGTCGTCGACAATCGGAGCTTCGAGATCGCGACGCATCTGGCCGAGATCTTTCAACAACTGCTGACGACTGTGAAACTGGGGCGTGGGAACATAACGCAGTTTCATGCTGGCGATGTCTTCGCCATCGGCCCGCACCTGATTGTAAGCGCTGCCCAGAATGCCCGCGCCGCAACTGTTGTACGGCCGATGCTGCATCGTCGGAAAGAGATCGACAAAGGGGGGCGTGATCGGGTCGACAGGCCCCAGCACCTTCGCGACCGCCGAGCCGAAGTTGGGGTACTGGTTGCGTTCTACATTTCCCATCGTGTAACCGGTGAGGCTTTGAAAGCTCGAATGCTCATCACGCTGGCCAACAATCGAACGCACGATGGCACATTGGTCGGCGACTTTCGCCAGTTTCGGCAGATGCTCGCAGAATTCAATGCCGGGGACCGCTGTCGCGATCGGCGCAAACTCACCCCGGATTTCCTTCGGGGCGAGCGGCTTCAAATCAAATGTATCCTGATGCGCCAGTCCGCCCGACAGGTAGACCATGATGACCGATTTGTGCCGTCGACTGGCGGCAGCAGACGCGTCGTTTCGCAGCAGGTCAGCGAGCGTCACACCACCCACGGCAAGGCTGCCCGCCTGCAGAAACGAGCGGCGAGAAACTCCATCGCAAAAGCGTTGTCGACCACCCCAGCACGTCAGCATCGTCACAGACCCTACCTACAGATCCCCGGCACAGCGGGCATGAGTTCCCCGTAAGACTCATCGGCATCAGGAGATGATAGCATAAACCGGCGTTGAAGTGTCCGAAAGTCCGGATTCGGTGGTGCCGGTCGGGTCGTTGGTATCTGTCGGAATACCAGAGAACGCCAACGACCGCTGGGGTGGCCCGCCATAAGTGGCTGGGTCGAGAAGTAGTTGGGTGGCGGGGGCGCTCCTACTGGAAGCCCCCGGACTTGATGCGTCTCGTCAGGGGCTTCCGCATCCGCGGAGCGCCCCTGCCACCCTGCCGGTCAGGCTGGTGGTGCTGCCGAGCGCGTCGAAGCGGTAGAAGCTCGATTCGCTGTCGCGGTGCTGGCTGACGAGGTCGCCATACGGCTGCGGCTGATAGGTGTACTGGGCCTGGAGCGTCCCCAGGTCGTCAGTTTCGCGCAGGACGTTGTTATTGTCCCACAGGAGTTGCGTGACCTCCACGCCATCATCACGCGTGACGACCCGTTCCTCACCGAGCTTGTTGACCGCCGACCAGACGTAGGTCACCACCTCGTCATGCGGCAGTTCGACCTGCGTGAGCTGCTGCTCGGCGTTCCAGGTATAGGTGGTGAGATCGCCGAGGGGACTCAGCACTGTCCGGCGGTTGTGCTTGTCGCGATCGTAGACTCCACGCTGAACCATGACAGGGTTGTCTCACGATCGGCAGGGGTTTGTCAGATCCGCGTCGCAGGGTCTGACATCTTGTGCCTGCGGCACCCGGCCAGATATGGCCGGGCCACCCTGCGGGAGCCGGCACCAGCTCGAAGGGTTTAACCTGCAAGCTCACGGTTTTGTCGAACTGCTTGCAGAGAAGTTGGCCGTCTTCGAGAACTTGGCCAGTGCTTCCTTTCAAGCCGATGCCCTGAACAGTCAACAGGCCTGCATTAAATAAAGCTTCCCGTAGTGAGTCGGAGTGGATCAGGTCGTTCAGCCCGGTGACAGAATCATAGGCATCCTTGATAAAGAATCCGGTGTTGGCCACTTTGCCAGCTGTGCTTCCTGCTGATTGCCGGTAAATTGCTCTTCAGTCGTTTTGCAGAACACTGCTGAGCAAGCCAGCAGTGGCACCAGCGCGCGGTTAATTTTCTCATTAGCTGGGCGAATCCACCGACTCGAATTCGTCTGGGATATATCCCCACAATCTGAAATTCATCCGATTCGACAACACTGCGAGCCGACGGACCATATCGCTGGGAATTGACGTACCGCCTATAGCATTCGGAGACGGGATGTCAATCCCGACTGACGTTTCATATGCAGGATTGTCTTTCAGTTCTTTAATCTTGTCGGTTTTCGCTTCTAAAATGTCCAAAAGCCAAGCGACATGATCAACCATGCTTTCCGATTCAATATGCCCGGTGCTCTTAAGTGTCCAGACACTCCAAGGGCGAGTCATAACGCCAGTATGTGACATGTGCTCATCCCCCTTTTCGAACGCAGAGGAGGGGGCAATTCCAAGCAGCGATGTCAAGAAAGTCAGTCGTTCAGTATGAGATGAAACGCCGAAACTCACCCCCAATTTGGACCAGTCTTTGTATTTCGGCACACGTGGTGGAATCATAGCTTTATAGTTCTAAGATTATAGGTAATCAAAGAGGTTTTCCATCCATGTTCTGGTGTTGGTATCGAAGACACGGCCGTCATCATAGATCTGATGATAGTGATAATCTGCATCCTGGCCATATTCACGCTTCATTTCCTCCAAGGCGCGCCCGTAGTCGCGTGCATGATAGCAAGTCCCGTTCCTCTCGTTAAGAATTCTTGCAGTGCCCGGCTCAATTATATGCCTACCGGTCTGGATGGGAACACCACTTGGACGTGGGCGTGGCTGGCCAGCTCCTCCGTCAGGCTCGTTTCCTCGGCCCCGTCCTTGTCTCCCGCCGCTGCCACCGCCTTGGTTGGACTTGCGTTTCATCAGGAGGATGAGGTCTTCGAGCTTGCGGATCACGGGATCGACGCAACTGTTTCCCAGTCGCCGGAGAAACTCGAGCAGTTCCTCCAGGTACGAAACCACGACTCCGAGAACCAGGCTGTTCGGGATATTCGGCAGGCCACTGGCCATCGTGTTGATTGCCCGATCCACCTTGGTCAGGTCTTCATCTGTAATGAAGTCCTTGCCCTGCCAGGCATTCACCAGATCGAGCAGCGTACCCAAGCCCGGAATCAGCGAGATCACAAAGGCGTAGGATTCCCGCGGGGTGGCCCGGCCACTTTTGGCCGGGTCGCGGAGCGACAAGATGCCGCGCCATCGACTCCCCATTCAACCGTCGGTCACAAACTCGTCATCGGTTTCCATTCCCGGTGGCCAGTGGATCGGTAGTCCCACCGACTTCCCTGAGTGATACCAGCGGGCAGAGCCCCAGGTCCAGTCTTCAGCCCGTTCAACCAGTCCCGCCCGTACCGGGTTGAGATGGATGTAGTCCAGTTTCTCCTCCAATTTCCGACGTGACCAGATATTGAAGCCATAGTACCGTGCCTGCCAGACGGGATCGTCTGTGTCGATCTGCTGCCAGTAGCTGGGGAAGTGTGTTCGATAGTGCGTCTTGATCCGCTGAGAGGAAAGTCCCTTCCATGCATTCATGAACCGACTGAGCTGTTCGATCTGTGGAAACCAGAGCAGAGCATGCACATGGTCGGGCATGATGACGAAACCGGTGCAGAGGCCCTTGTGCCGGGTTAACTGGCTACAGAGGTGGCCGATGACGATGCGTTTGGCCTGATCGTGTTGCAGGAGCTGGCGACGTTTGTAGCAGGAGAAGGTCACAAAGTGGACGTGCTTGTCGCGATCGTAGACTCTGCGCTGAACCATGAAACCGTTTTATCACGATCGGCAGGTCTTTGTCAGGTCCGTGTCGCAGGGACGGGCATCTTGTGCCTGCGGCACCCGGCCAAAAGTGGCCGGGCCACCCCGCGAAGGTTGCCCGCCTGATCATAGCTGTACGTCGTGATGCCAGAGAACGCCACCGACCGCTGCAGCCGGTTCGCCGCATCATACAGGCTGGTGGTCACGCCGTCTGCCGGAGATGTCGCCGCCAGCCGGTTGCCGCTGGGGTCGTAGGTGTAGGTCGTCTGGTCACAAGACTCTTGTCACTACGTGCCACCGGTAGGCTGAGTACAGTTAGCCTGTGCCACCCGCGGATGCAGATCGTTTTATGCCGGGGCAAAGACCCGAATTGAGTCTGGATCAGGCCATGTTTGCACACGAGAACCGTCTTCCCGAAAAAACTCAAGCTCCTTGGCCTTTTCGTCAGCCAAATGAAGCAACACATGGACAGTAACTCCATCAGGGTCTTCGTATTCACCCTCTGTGGGCACTACATGCTTAACATGGTCTGCTCGGATGCTTGAGCTTACTGAGAACTCCAAGCTTCCATCGTCATCAATGGTCCTGACCCTCGCTGATACTAACTGTTGAAAGAGTTCATCCCGACCAGGAAAAACTGGTGCAAGAAGCTTCTCAACTAGCTCTCTTTCCCGTGGTTGCATTTCCCGAAATAGCTCTGTGATCATGGCACTCTCGCATTCGACAAGTTACAGGGAACGCGAACATACGTCCCAATGTTGATCGTACCATCAGGAAGAACAAATGCACGATACTGAATCCATTGTCCGTTTACTTGTACCCAGCCCCAATAGGTAGCCGGCGGGGTGGCTGGGGTCAGATTGCCTGACAAGTGATCTTCGCCCGTACTCAGTTCGCCAACAGGCAATCTGCCCCCAGATGCCTTATGTCATGCATCCAGGGGGCTCCCGTTGGTCGACCCCAGCCACCCGTCGCCTTCGCGGGAAGCGTCATAAATCTGCCGGTTTCAGCAGATAACGGCCAGGCGAGTCTGGTCGAAACAGCGATTTCGCGGGCATCCCGATTGACGGACAGACCTTGCCGCCTGTACATGCCAGCCGGATTGTTAAGATTTTCTGTTGCGAATTTCGGGAAGCGGGATATGGCCCCAAAGACCGTGGGAGGCGTCGTTGCGTGGTGGGTTTCCTTGCTAGGGTTCGCCAGTGTTGCGCTCCCCTTAGGCGCACAGGGTTGGACTGCACCCGCTCAAATCGATCTGGTCTCCTCCGAGGTCTCTGCGGCCGTTCAGGAATTACCGCCACCGGCGTTGGCGGTCTCTCCGGCTGCCCTGTCATCAATGGAATCGTGGGTGGACTGCCCGGAGGAACCCGGTCTGGATTTGCCGATTCTGTATGACGTGTTGCGGCCGTATCCTGCGCCGGGTAGCAAGTCCAGCAAGTGGTACGACAAGCTTTCGATACGTGGTTACACACAATTTCGATTTGATCGCACGCTTACTGAGGAAGCGGGCAGCGCGACGCCCAACCTGTTTGGAGATCGCGGCATCAATGGCGATGCGGAGAACCTGCTGATCCGGCGGTTGCGGCTGGTGTTTTTCGGCGACATTTCCGACTACATGTCGATTTATATTCAGCCAGACTTTGCCTCCACGCCACAAGGGAGCACCGCGCTCACCTCGTTTGGGCAGATGCGCGATGCGTATGCTGATGTCTACCTGGATACCGACCGTGTGAACCGTCTGCGCGTCGGGTTATCGAAGGTGCCCTACGGCTGGGAGAACATGCAGTCGAGCCAGAATCGAATTCCGCTTGATCGTACCGATCCGATCAACACGTCGGTGGCGCCGAATGAACGCGACCTCGGGGTTTTCTATTATTGGACACCGGAAGAGAAGCAGGAATTGTTCAAGGCACTCGTTGACGGCGGACTCAAGGGTTCGGGTAATTACGGGGTGTTTGGAGCCGGGTTCTACAACGGTCAGGGAGGATCGATTTTTGAATCGAACCTCAACCTGCATTCAGTCGTGCGGTTCACATGGCCGGTCCAACTGGAATGGAGTAACGGCCAGGTGGTGGAAGCCGGCGTGCAGGCTTTGCATGGCAACTATGTGGTCTCTGGTTCGCCGATTCGACCACTCGGTGCAGGGGCCGCAGTCACTCCCGTGGGGACCGGTGGTACGACAGGCATGACCGACCAGCGGATCGCCGGCACGTTCGTGTTCTTCCCGCAACCGTTCGGCATGCAGATCGAGTGGCAAGCTGGCGAAGGCCCTGGCCTGAATGACGCACAGACGGAAGTTGTAGTCCGGCACTTGTACGGGGGGTATGCCCTGTTCTCGTATCGGATTGAAACGGGTGAACGAGGCATCTTCACGCCGTATACGCGCTATCAGCGCTATCGCGGGGGGTATCGAAATATCGCCAACGCCCCCTATGGCGATCAGGAACAATGCGACATTGGCGTGGAATGGCAGATCCGCAAAGAGATGGAACTGTGCGTGGAGTATAGCCTGGTTGATACTCCCAACTTCCGCGCCATCAACGCCGACGGTGCCGTGTCTTACGAGAACTTTGAAGGCTCGATTCTGCGAGCCCAGTTCCAGGTCAACTACTGACACGTCGAGATGTGACAGCACGAAAATGCTCGGTGGAATGTGAGTATCTGCCTCTCGACACTGGACTCTCGTCTCTCTGCTGACCATCGCATCCACTCAGCTTACTGACACAGGTGGAAGTGACTCAAGGCGAGCGCGGGGACGTAAGTCCCTTCGGCGATGGAATTCCCGTTTACAACAAGCATCACCGAGGGGAGTCACCTTCCCCCGCTCGCCAGACGTTAGCCACTTCGACGCGGATCAGTAAACCAGTCGATAGCCCTGACTGGTCGTGTGGGCTCGATTTCCGTCCACGTGGCCGGACGGTATCATACCGGGATTGCTCACCGCCAGCCGAGATGGCGGACACTCAAAAGGAACCGGACGATGCAACGCGGATCTGGGAGAACTGGCCTGGCGTTTCTGGCTGGCGTGTTGATCACCTGCGGCTTCTTGACAGGAACTTCTTCGATGGCCGATTCCGCCTCCACAACGCGACCGCTGGTCCATAATGTCTACTTCAACTTGAAGGACGGTTCGCCCGAGAACATCGCGAAGCTGACGGCGGCCTGCCACAAATATCTCGATGGTCATGACGGCGTGATCTATTTCGCCGCGGGACCGGTGGTGGAAGAGTTGAGCCGCCCGGTCAACCAGAAAGACTTCCACGTCTGTCTGTGCGTGGCGTTCAAAGACAAGGCCGCTCACGACGTGTATCAAACGCATCCGCGGCATCTGGAGTTCATCGCCGAGAACAAAGCGACGTGGGAGAAGGTGCGCGTCTTCGATACCTGGGGGAATTGAGGGGTGGAGGGCAAGGGCTGAGGGTCAAGTGCTAAGTGCCAAGTGCTGAGTGCCAAGTGGGAACGGCTTGGGAAAACGCAGCGTAATGACACTGGGCACTCATCACTCATCACTCGGCCTGCTATGCTCCTGTGGGTGAAGATCAGTTGCCGCCGCCGTTCAGGTTAGAGGCGGCGACGCCGAATAACGCCCCTTCCAGCAGGTGACGTTCGACAAAGGCCAGGAAGGCTTCACCGCGGGTGTATTGCAGAATCAGGTAATCGCCTGGTTGCACGGTGATGCGTTCGTTGGGATTACGCACGGCTTCATACAAGTCGATTTGAATGGTCAACTGATTTCCATCGGGCAGCGGCCGCAGCACAATCAGTTGACTGGCCGAGATCGAGACGTCGGCATTCAACGCCGATTGTCCGCCGGCCGATTGCGTGGCCCGACTTCCGCCGTTGCCGCCGCCGCTGTTGCCCTGAGCAATCGCAATGGCCCCGAGAACATCGAGATCGTAATCGCGTGGCAGTGTGTACTGACCGCCGCCGAGCAGACCGCCGGTGTAGAAGACTTCCGTCTCACGCGATTCGATGAAGACGATGTCGCCATCACACAGGATGATATCAGACTCGCGTACATCGGCATGTTCACCCGGTCCAAGTCGGATCGGGATGCGGATGACATGGCGATTGTCGAGTGACGAGCCGAAGTTGACCGGCCAGTCGCCAATGGTTGGCGGGGCGGAATTCGCAGGTTGTGACCAGTCCTGTTGCGGCGGCGTCCATTGGGGAGTCGAGTAGTTCTCCGCCGGGATGGGACCGGGCGACATGTAGGGTTGGGGCGGCAGTGCGGGTGACAGCATCGGCTGCGGTGAATACGCCTGCATCCCCGTTTCAGGCACCGGCATGATCGGTGGCGACATCACCGGCTGGGGTGTCGGCATCATCTGGGGCGTAGCACCGTAGGGTTGATACGCAGGTTGATAAGCAGGCTGGTAGGCTTGCGTTTGTTCGACCTGATACTGCACGGGTTGATAGTCGGCAGGCTGATACTGGACCACCGGAGCAACCGCCGGGCTTACCACCGGCATCGTCGATACGGTATATGTTGGGGTTGGCGGCGACGGCGGGGCGAACCGATTCGGAGCGGTCATGCCACTCGTGCGATAGTCGGCCTGAGGATTGAAGGCTGGACCAGCGGGCGACTGACCACGAATGATGTAGTCCGATTTGTGTGCCGCCGCTGGTGGCACTCCGACAGGGGCATAGCTGGGCCCGGGTAAGACTCCCTGTGAACCGCGGTTTTGGCCACGAATAATGTAAATGGCGTTTTCGGCGTCCAGACCAGGTAAACCGCCAGTTTCGGCGAGGGCGTTCAGGACGTCGTTCTTGTAGACGGGCAGGTTGACCGCCTTGCCGGTACCGCGTTTCAGGTCGCCGAGGTTGAGCGTGCCATCGGAACCGAACGACAGTTGGCTGCCCGATTCCTGTCGGATGACCAGCACCTGGTACGAGCGAGGTTGCTGCAAGGCGACAAAGATGCGATCGCGACCGTTCTGCAGGAATTGATGATCGACGGTGTAAGCCTTGCGGATGGTCTCTTCGACCAGACGCAGAGAGAGTCCGCGCACCGAGACCGCTCCGACCAGAGGCAACGAAATGGTACCATCATCGCGCACGGGAATCGGGTAACCGACGCTGGGTGGCAGGTTGCTGTTCTGCGGGAAGAAGACCGGCGGTTGTTCTTCCCGTTTGCCGAGCACCCCTTCCACGTAGATACTCAACAGATCGCCGGTATCGACGAGGTGCGTCGCCGGGGGAGACTGACGAAGTAACGACAGATCGATGGTTTCTTTACCCGAACGGGTCGGGCCGCGAAATTCATCGGGCATGTAACGGGCGGGCAAACCTTTGATGGGATGAAACGCGGCGCAGCCTGTCACCAGGGGCAACCACAAGGCTGCCCAGCAAAGTCGGTGAGTAGCAATCGTATTCAACATGTGCGACGCATCCCCGGGGAATCAAACGGCGATCGGCCTTAGCGGTCACTCGGCGTGGTCTCTTTGGATTCGTAAGCAGCGGGCGTAAAGCCACCGTAGCGACCCTGCATGGTCGGGTAAGGCGAGAGCTTTAAGTCAGAAGCAGCAGGCGGAGCGGATACCGTGGGCTGGGTGGCCAGCGGCGTGCTGTCAGGCGTCGCGGCATAGCCGGACAGAGTCGATCCTGCTGGACCAGATGTCAGACCTGCGTCGCAATATCCGCCGGGTTGCCACGAGGTGGCGATCCGATTGAACTTCGACACGCCGCCCTGCTGCCCATGTTCCAACCCCAGGCGATAACCGGCGAACCAGTCCGACACATCATCGAGGCCCGCGCACGAGCGGTAGTAGGCATTCCAGTATTTGGGCGGGGGCACCGTCGGGGTGAGAGCCGGTCGTCCCATCGACAGGTCGACATAGGCTTGGCGGAAACCGTCGGCGAAGTGTGACGACATTTTTCCGCACGACTTGTTCAACCCTTTGAGGTCATCGTTGGCGCACTTGATCGCCGTGCCCTCGGTGATGTACTCGTCCTTAAGCTGCCAGTACGTGGGGCAGTAAGAGGACGTTTTAGATGGGACGCAGTCGTCGCAGCAGGCAGGATGCTGGGCCGATTGACAGCCGCACATCATCCCGGCGACAAGCCCGGAATACAGTAGTTCGCGTCCCATGGACTCCATTCCGTGGTCGCTGATCGACAGTAGCCTGGACCGCGACACCCGGCATCCCCGCGGATGCCGTGCGTGCCCGTCTCAGTGCCGCAGCCAATATCTCACGAGGTGTATCGGAAACCGGTCAGCGCGAATCAGCCGTTTTCCCTACCCGTGCGGGTTGGTCCGTTTGGGGCCCCTCGACTTTGAGGAAATTCCGCGCGAGTGCCGAAATGGACTCAAGTTGGTGCCAAGATGCCGGCACACGTCAGGTCGCGGGATGAGTCACCGACAACACGCTGTGTGCCCCGGTGGAATGCGGTGCCCGCACCAGATTGGTGCCATGCACGTCAGTCCACAAGGCGATGCCCCCGAGCAGGCCGGCGATGTTGTCGACCACTTTCACATCGGCGGGCATGTTCTCTGGCTGCAACAGTCGCGAATTTCCCCCACCGAGGTAGAGCAGATCAAAGTTGAACGTATGTCGCATCTGGGCAATCGCCAGAGTCAGCCAGTGTTCCCACTGCGCTTCACCCAGCGCCTCCAGCGACTTGTTTCCCAGCCATTGTTCATATGTTTTGCCCTCGGCGAAGGGATGATGCGCCAGTTCCAGATTGGGCACCAGAATGCCGTCGACAAACAATGCCGACCCCATGCCCGTCCCCAGGGTGATCACCATTTCCAGGCCTTCACCCACAATGGCACCAAAGCCTTGCATGTCGGCATCGTTACAGAGTCGCACGGGCTTGCCCAGGCGTTCCGCCAGCACACGGGCTCCGTCAAACCCCTCCCAACTGCGATCGAGGTTCGGTGCCGTTCTCACGATGCCATGCTGCACGACTCCGGGAAACCCGACCGACACCCGGTCGTATCGTGGCTGTTCCTCGGCCAGTTCCACGATTGACTCGATCATGGCTTGCGGCGTGGCGGGCTGCGCCGTCGGTCGTTTGGTCCGTTCGCTCAACGGTTCGCCGGCTTCGTCGAGGACCAGAACCTTAATGTTGGTCCCGCCAATATCGACGGCCAGAGTCCGTGGTCCCCGAATCGGTGATAACGCGGGCATGGTCTCGCACGCTCCTCAGGCATGGTGAAATGTTTGTCCATTAAATTGTACGCGGTTCGCGGTCATTTCGCCGTCATAACCGGCAGAAACATTTTCTTCGGTCGCAACATTCGGAGCGCTGGGCAGGCTCATGGGCAGCCCGCCTGGATTTCATGAACTAGGTTGACTGGTACGGAGCCTTGAGTTCCGTCCAGTCCCACCGTTCAAGATAGCACCGGAATCGCACGATGAGCGTCTCGGTTCTCGATGAGCCCCTGACACAGCGCACGTCCGACCTGTCGGACATTTTCGATCAGTATGTGGCTGAGGAAAGCCTGCCCATTCCGGAATGGCTCACCACTCTCCACTTGCAGCAGTCGCGCAGAAATACCCGCTCGCTTGGGGAACCAACGCGCTTCGCCAAGCGGCTGATCGATCTCTGCGGCGCGAGTGTTCTGTTGATCGTGCTGGCCCCCGTGATGTTACTCGTGGCGATTGCAGTCCGCCTCACGTCACCGGGGCCGATCATCTTCCGGCAGACGCGCGTCGGCCTGAACCTGCGGGAAAAGAAACGCGATCGCCGCAGTACGGCGGACACTCCTCCCGAGGGCATCGACCGGCGCGTTTCCCGCTCCGACCGTCGTCGACAGATCACCTATGGCAAGCACTTCACGCTCTACAAATTCCGCACGATGCGGGTCGATGCCGAGAAGGCCGGGGCCCAGTTCGCGGCCAAGAACGACGCGCGTGTGACTTCCATTGGTCGGTTCCTGCGACTGACGCGTCTCGATGAACTGCCGCAACTCTGGAATGTGCTGCGCGGCGAGATGTCGCTGGTGGGTCCACGCCCTGAGCGTCCCGAGTTTATGGAGCAGCTTTCCAGTCAGATCCCGAACTACTTGAATCGCCTGGGTCTTAAGCCGGGCTTAACGGGCCTGGCTCAGATCATTAACGGGTACGATGCCGACCTCGAAAGTTTTCGCCGGAAGGTGCAATTCGACATGCTCTATTTGCAGAATTGCTGCTTCTGGAACGACCTCAAGATTCTGCTGAGAACGGTACGTGTCGTGCTCACCGGCAGTGGTGCCCGCTGACCTGCGTCATGCAGAGCGACGAGGAAAGCCGCAGGCAGAACCGAGCCGCGAGCTTTCCCCCAACGCTATTCGATGAAGACAAATTCTTTGACGTTGATCAGCACATGGGCCAGATCGCGGTAGCGCTGCGGAGCGTGCTGACCCGCTGCCAGATACTCCAGCGCGGCTGACACTTCTTCGCTAGATGGTTCGCGGCTCATCGCTTCCCGATAGAGTTGCTCGACACGGCCAGCGGGGTCGCTGGTTTCTGCGATCACCCGGTCGGCCCAGGCCGTGGTCTGCTGGATCACCAACGGATTGTTCATCAGCGTCAGCGCCTGGGCCGGTACGTTCGACATGGAACGCGCCCCCATGGTGGTGAAGGGGGTGGGGAAATCAAACGCCAGAAACATCGGTGTCAGAAAATTTCGGCGGACACTGATGTAAATACTGCGGCGGCCCTGGCCATCAAGCGGACCACTCGCCGGGCGTCCCCGACCCTCCATAAACGGAGTCAGGTGCGGCAGCACGCTTGGGCCATACAGCCGGTCATCGAGACGCCCCGAAAGCTGCAATAAAGCATCACGGATCGGCTCGGCTTCCAGTCGCTGCACGGAATAACGATGCAACCAGATGTTTCGCGGATCGATTTCTTCCGCCTGGAGATTCTGGATCTGGCTCGATTGCTGGTAAACCGCCGAGGTCAGCATGAGTCGATGCAGGTGCTTCAGCGACCACCCGCTGTGCATGAATTCTGTCGCCAGCCAGTCGAGCAATTCTGGATGCGAGGGAGGTTGGCCCATCTTGCCGAAGTCATCGGGAGTGGGGACCAACCCTCGCCCGAAATGATGCAGCCACAAGCGATTGACCATCACCCGAGCCGTCAGCGGGTTGGAGGGTGCCGCGAGGCAATCCGCCAGTTCACGTCGGCCACTACCCACCTGGTCGTCTGGCGAACCTAATCGCCCCGAGGTGGTGACCGGTTGTAACACCGTCAGAAACTCGCGGGCCACGGGGTCACCCGGCTTCTTCGGGTTGCCACGGATGAGCAGGTGCTCGTCTTCCGCGGTCCCCTCTGTCAGCGACATCGTCCACTGAGGTGGTGGAAACCGGGCTTCAATGTTCCGCCGCGCTTCAAACACAGGGGCGAGTTGATTCGCGGTCGGGCCATCCACTTCGGGTGCTTGCCGGATCAGCCAGTTGATGAGCGTCGCCTGGCCTTCTGAATCCCCTTCGCGCAGCGTCGGTGTGCCCGCGACCGCTTCCTGCTGCATGCGTTCCAGAAGCGTTTGAAACGCCGCTTGATACACCTCGGCCAGTTGCTCCGTCGTAGGAATTGTCGCGGCATCAATTCGCGCTGTCAGGTACGGATTGTAGACCGCCGGGGTGGGCCCCTGTGAGTGGAATTCAATCTTTTCGACGGTGATGTCCCCGTCGTCGTAGTCTTCAATTTCGATATAGGCTTTGCTTCCGATGAACCGGGCGACATCTTGCCGATACCATTTGGGCTGGTCGGTCTGTTCGACATTGAACGTCAAGTGGCCATACAACGGATTCCGGATGATCTGAAACCCATCGACAATTAGGCTGACCTGTCCCTGCTTGTTGGGGCGCTGCGGATGGGGTTCGCCACCCCGGCGATGCATCCAGTAATCGATGTAGGGTGTCGTAATCGTAAAGGTGGGAGATCGCAGCACGCCATGATGTTTCGCCGTCATTCGGCCACTCTGAGCCCAGGTGGCGGGGCCGACAATGCCCCGCAGCGGCTTTGTGGCGGAGTCTCCCCACAGCCACGTGCCCCCCTCTGCATGGCGAAACGCCAGGCCTTCTTGGTTCCAGGGCGACAGCGGTTCGCCTGCCGTCGAAGTCACTTCAAATGGGGCATGCAGACGAGACGCAGTCAGAGTTCCAGACTCGGCCTCGCGCTGTCGAAGTTGCTGCCAGTCGGCGATGCGCTGCGGCAGGTTCTCGGCATGGGCCCAATGCACCCACATATGGAACGGATGACCGCGATCTTGCCGGGCCTGCTCGGTCCAGGTATTTCGCCAGGCGATATCGGCACTGTCGGTCGACAGCAACCGCGTTTTCAAGTTCGCCACAACCGGCTGCAAACTTTGAATGGTCGCCGCGAGCGCCCGCGGAAGCTGCTGCGACTGTAGCGTGTTCAGTTCCTGATCGAGTTGAATCCGTTGATCTGCGGGTGTGACATCGCTCCAGGTTTGTCGGGAACTTTGCAGGAACCCGGCCAGGGCATAGTAGTCCTTCTGCAACAGCGGATCGAACTTGTGATCGTGGCAGCGCGCACAGGCGATTGTCAGACCTTGAAACGTCTTGCCGATGACATCGAGCTGGTTATCCACCGTGTCGCACTCTTCCGCGCGAATATCGACGGGGGAATGTTTGCCTTGACCGAACCAGTAGAACGCCGTGGCGACGACGGCTTCATTCGTGCCTGTAACCCGGTGATAACGTGGCTCGAGCAAGTCTCCGGCGATGTGCTCGCGAAGGAACTGGTCGTAAGGCAGGTCATCATTGAAGGCGCGAATGACGTAATCGCGATACCGCCACGCGAATGGTATGTCATAGTCGAATTCGTGTCCCGAGGTTTCCGCGAACCGCACGAGATCGAGCCAATGACGTCCCCAGCGCTCGCCGTATTGTGGGTTTGAGAGCAGCCGCTCGACGACGCGCGACCAGGCATCGGGCTGGTCATCGGCCGCAAACGCGGCGACATCTGACGGTGTCGGGGGCAGGCCGAGCAGGTCATACGACGCCCGTCGTAACAGCGTCGCGCGGGATGCCGCGGCGCTCGGTTGTAAACCGTGTTCTTCCAGCTTCTGGCCAACGAAGCGATCAACTGGTGTGCGCGCCCAGTCATCGAACCGGGACGCGGGCGGAGGAGGTGACCGCACGGGTTGAAACGACCAGTGCTTGGCCCGTTCAGCCAGATCGAACGTATTCCCCGTGGTGACCACGCCGGTCTCTTTCCCCGGCCAGATTGCCCCTTGCTTGACCCATTCCGTGAGAGCGGCGATCTGCTCGTCTTTCAATTTGCCCGTGGGCGGCATCTGGTAGCCATCGGGGGTATAGCGAATGGCTTCAATCAGCACACTCTGGTCAGGATCACCGGGCGTGACAGACGGGCCGGTGTCTCCCCCTTGTAGCAGAGCCGCGCGGGCATCCAGCCGCAGGCCTCCTTTTTGCTGTTCCGGGCCATGACATTTGAGGCAATGTTCGACGAGGATAGGGCGCACCGATTTCTCGAAGAACTCGATGGCGGCGGGGGTGGCTTCCTCCGCGTGAACAGGCACCGCCTGACAGCAGATGGTGATCAAACAGAGCAGCGGGCGCAGCATCACAGCCTCAAGTTGAATCAACGATTGTGGATTCGTTCGAGTATACACCGGGATATGGCTCGAACGGAACCTTGAGTCTGAATGGGAAGTGCGTAAGTCGACAAGAGACGAGAGCCAGAATTGGCATGCACTTCTGGCAACGAACCCGGCCATGAACTCAATTCAGCGATCGCTGTGCGTCGAGCCAGGCCTGAAACATCAAAATGTCCCACAACAGATACGCGCGGTCGTTGCGGCCTGACAGGTGTTCCTCCCAGGTGTTGCCGATCAAGACCGGGTCGAACCAGCCCTCGTTCCGCAAGCGGGAGGGTTCGAGCAAGGCGGCTCCCCAATCTTTGAGCGGGCCCCGCAACCACTCGGCGATGGGCACGCCAAAGCCTTTCTTGGGACGCTCGAAGAGCTGCCTGGGCACATGGTTCGCCAGCACGTCTTTCAAAATCCGCTTGCCCGACCAGCCCTGAACTTTCAGGGCCTGCGGAATCCTCCAGGCCAGCTCTACGACGTGCGGATCGAGCAGAGGCACGCGCGCTTCCAAAGACACCGCCATACTGGCCCGATCGACTTTCACCAGAATATCGTCGGGCAGATAGTTCAGCGTATCCAACCACATCCAACGCTGTTGGCGCTCTGGAAATTTCGGCCATTGGTCTGGATGCAGAAAGACCGTGTCTTTGGGACTGGGATGACTCAAGACCACGCGATCCGTCAGCAACCAGTGAGACATGCCCCGCAGGTACCGCTGATCGGGATCCGCATCTCCCAGAAATTGACTGGCCCGCGACAACAACTTCTGCCACTTGCCCCGCGGCAGCCAACTCGCCACTGCGCGGGTTCCCCAACTTGCAGGCTGACGGATCACGCCCGGCAACAATCCGCCGCGCATCCCAAACAGCGGTGCGAAGTACCGCAAGTAACCACAGAATAGCTCGTCGCCTCCATCGCCCGAGAGCGCGACCGTCACCTGCTGCCGTGCCAGTTTCGAGACTAGATACGTTGGAATCTGAGAAGAATCCGCAAAGGGTTCATCGAACAGACGGGGCAATAGAGGAATCACATCCCGCGCTTCCTGTGGAGTGACATAATGCTCGGTGTGTTCTGTCCCCAAATGCCGAGCGATCTCCTGGGCAAACGGGGCTTCGTTGTAGTCCGGCAGATCAAAGCCGATGGAAAATGTTTTCACCGGCCGCGTGCTCTGTCGCTGCATCAGCGCGACCACCAGTGAAGAGTCGATCCCGCCACTCAGAAACGCCCCCAGCGGAACATCGGCCAGCATCTGTTCGCCGACAGCGCGCGACAGTTCCGCTTCGAGTTGCAACGTGATCTCACGAGCATCGCCAGTCAGCGGTTGTGCTGTCCCGGAGAGGGCCTGTTCAGTGAACGACCAATACGGCCTGGGCGGTGGCAACGGTTCGTCTGCCCGGATGACCAGGAAAGTTCCCGCGGGGAGTTTGTGAATTTTGCGATAGATGGAATACGGCCCGGGAACATAGTTGTGTCGCAGATATTGCGGCAACACGTCGCGATCGATCTCACCAAGAAACGCGGGGTGTGCCCGCAACGCTTTCAATTCAGATCCGAACAGCAGGTGCTGGCCTTGCACGCCGTAGTACAACGGCTTGATGCCCAGATGATCGCGGGCCAGGGTCAACTCGCGCGTGGCGGTGTCGAAGACGACTAAAGCAAAGATCCCGCGGCAGCGCTTCAACGTCGCCGCTACACCCCAGATTCGGATCGCCTCGACGAGGGTTTCGGTGTCCGATGTTCCTCGAAATGCGATCCCCAACGCTTGCAGATCAGAGCGCAATTCCTGGTGGTTATAAACTTCGCCGTTGTAAACCAGCCAGAATCGGCCGTCGTGTGACGGCATGGGCTGATGGCCCGCGGGAGAGAGATCGAGGATCGACAGTCGGCGCTGTCCCAACGCCACGCCCGCTGCCGCATCGACCCAGACACCGTGGTCATCTGGCCCACGATGGACCAGCGTCGCGACCATCAGCTCGACAAGCGCCGTGAGTCTTTCGGGAGAAGTGGACCGCGTGAGATCAAGAAATCCGGTGATGCCGCACATCGAGAATTGTTTCTACATTCAGACTCGCTGACCACGTGTCATACCGGAGTGTTGCCCGAGGGGTTAAACGATATCTGCAATCACCAGGGTGCGGTCATCACTGGCGGGTTCTCCATCCGTGAATTCATGAATGGCGTCGAGGATGTTTTGCAGTGTCTGGGCGGGTTCGCGACGGCAATCGGAAATGATGGCATCCAGGCGCTCGGTACCAAACAGCTCACCCTGACGAGCGGCTTCCGTAATGCCATCGGTATACAGCACCAATCGGTCGCCGCTTTGCAAGGTCAGCTCGCAATCCCGGTATTCCAGATTCGGAGCGATCCCCAGCGGCAGATAGTTTGCGCGATTCAACGGTAGCACTTCACGAGTGCGACATTGACGCAGTCGCGGCGGATTATGTCCCGCGCTGGCATAAGTCAGTCGCCGCGTGTGCGGGTCGTAGATCGCATAGAACGCCGTGACAAAGTGACCGGAGACGCCGGTGTACCGCGCGGTGAGATGATCGTTCAGAAACCGCAGCAGTTCGCTGGGTCGCTCGGCCTCTCCATGCTGCATATGGGCAATGCAATGCGTGATGGCCATCATGACGGCGGCCGGTGTTCCATGCCCGCTGACATCGGCGACCAGCAGACCCCAGCGACCGTCCGCGAGCGCGAAAAAGTCGTAATAGTCGCCCCCAGCCCGCTGCGATGTCTGATAATGCGTGGCTAACAGCACGGAAGGAATCTGTGGCAACTTCGCGGGCAGCAACGATCGCTGGATATCGGCGACGGCTTTCAACTCGCGATCGACATCGCGATACGCGGCGTCGAGTTGCTCGGCCAGAACCAGGTTTTGCGTGGCCCGCCCGAACAGGTTCGACATCCAGACCCGCTCTGGTAACTCCTCGGGACGAAAGGCGTCGCGTTCCTGGCGGGTCACGAGCACCATGTTCATTGCCACTCCCTGGTCATACAACGGGAGCGCCAGCAGAGACCGCTGACCTTCCAGGTATTCATACGCAGGGTCAGAGACATCGACATCGAGATCGCCGATGATGCGTGGTTCATCGCTGTAAATGAGTTCGGCGAGGAGGCCCCCGGTCAGCAGCGGCAGACTTTTTTCTTCCTTCCACGGGTTGATCTCGTTCTGCCAGCCGCTGTACCGCGTGATCCGAAATTGCAAGTCGGCCAGACCGCGACGACTAAGCGAGATGCGGCGATCGACGGGCATCAGTTCCTGCATCCGTTGGCCATACATTTTGACCATCTGCTGCGGATCGGACTGCTGACTCATCTCCCGCATGGTGGTCACTATCCGGGCCAGGCGGGCCTGCCATTCCCCTTCGATGAGGGGGTTGGGAAATGAATAGGGCGATTGCGTCCAGTCTGCGGCAGCCGACGACATACGTTTCCATCTCCGTGCGAGCCATTTCCTCTGATACCAGGAAAAGTCGGTCCATCTTACTGGTGCAACCAGGCTTTTCCCAAGGGGCAACCTAGGATCCAACGGAATATCTGAGTCAGTCCTGGAATGCTGGTTGCGACGCAATGTATTTTATGGAATAGCTTTACAGCAAATGTCTGTTGTGGTTGCGGCTGACTGGAATTCTGCGGCGGCATGGCATACACTCTTGCATTCCGCCGGGGAGCATTTTGTCGACATCGTGCCGCCCGGGATTGACCATTCATCTCAACGCAGCGAATTTGTCATATGCCTAATACCGAGAGTGCCAAGCGAGCCTTGCGAAAAGCGGAACGTCGTCGGGTGAAGAATCGATCCGAGCGATCGACTCTGCGGACGACCATTAAGAAGGTGCGCGTGGCTGCCACCACCACCGATCAGGATACCGCCAAGTCGGCCCTGCAAACGGCGATCAAAAAGCTCGATCAGGCGGCTGACAAGCACCTCATCCACAAGAACAAGGCCGCCCGTCTGAAAAGCCGGTTGACCAAGAAGATTAACAAGCAGGCCGCCGCTTCCTGAGGGGTGCGGACGAGGCACATCCCAGTTTAAAAGAAACCATCGGTAACGCGAGCGCTCACGTTGCCGAAGTCTAATGCCAGCCGGGTCCATCTTCACGATGGACCCGGCTGGTTTCGTTTATAGATCGCCAAGCCGGGGCGGTTGCCCCGGCGGTGGCCAACGAACACGCGAACGGCTGTTACTTGATCGATTTCAGCAGTTGCAGCACTTTGGCCTGGTCGTACTTCTCCGCGGAGACATAAAACCGCAGGGTCACGTCGCTGGTCTTCCCCGGGAAGATTCCCTGAACTTCCACGACTTTGCGTCCGGGCTGAGTTGGTGCCGCTGTCTCTGCAGGTGCGGCAGGATCAGTCGCAGCCGGTTCCGTCGTCACAGGTTCAGTGGCTGCGACATTCGGGTCAGTCACGGGATTCTCTGTCGCCGCGGGATCTGCGGGAGTTGTGGCTGATTCCTCGGCGGAGATGACTTGCTCGGAATCGTTGTCCAGCATGGCTTCCGGTTCGGAGTCCATTTCCGGCGTCCACACCTTCTCTTCACCCTGCACAATATAGAAGGTGCAGGCTCGGCCCTTGATCGTCAGTTCCTGCTTTTCGAGGGTGTGATGATTGTACCGCTCCTTCAGGCCTTCCTCTGAGAATTCGTACTCCATGTAATCGGGGTCTTCCTCTGCGACATTCTCGGCCCCATCGGTCTCCATCGCGAAGGCTGACAACGTCAGCATGTCGTAGGTCGTCTCCAGGTCGACATCGACATTTTCGTCGGCAGCCGCGTTCTCATCGAACCCGGCGGCAGGCGGGCAGTTGCCTTCCGGACACCAGCGGTAAGTGAGAATCGTCATGCCGAAAATGCGTGTGCCACTATAGGGGGTAAATTCCGACGGCAGCGTGAGATCTGCGACTTCCGTGGTCATCTGCTGGATGACCGCGGGATCGTTGACAAACGCCTGACCAAAATTCTGTTTCAACCAGAAATAGCCGCCGATGCCCACGCCCGCACACAACAGAAACAAACTGCCAAAAATCACGGCCAAAGTGATCAGCACCACTTTGGTGGTATCCCCCCGTCGGGGATGTTCCAAGCGACGTGCGACGATGTTTGTCTGGTGCATGAGTCACCTATGTTCAAAGTGTGTGTAGCGGCCCGCTACGGAATGTGAGCATTGTGGGACATGGCCCGTTCCGCTGCAACAGTGCCTGTGGTCGCCCGTGCATTTCTCACCGAAGCGCAGTTCCGGCTCTTGTCTCTGAACTCTGGTCTTGCGACTCTTGACCACACAGGTGCCGCACATATTGAAAAAGGCAACGGTCCATTTAGCGCGGCCATTTCCCATCAACGATTGCCTCGGATTCCGGCTTACTCTACCTTGATGGAACTTCACGCTCATCTCAGCTCAGAGGTTCATCATGGTGCATTGGCGTCAGGTTCTCGCCCCGGTCTGGTCTGGTCTGCTATTACTAACTTCGACGTTGGTCCAGGCGCAGAGTCCACAACTGGTAGCCGAGACCGAACCTTTGACTGCCGTCGAGCAGTTGTCCCGCTTCCATTTGCCCCCGGGGTTTCGCATCGAATTGATCGCGGCAGAGCCCGCCTGTCAGAAACCGATGAACATCAAGTTCGATGCCGCCGGCCGATTGTGGTTTACCCAATCGATTGAATACCCCTGGCCGGTGGAAGCCGGACAAACGGGGCGAGACACCATTCGTGTCATGACCGATTCCAATGACGATGGCGTGCCAGATGCCGTGTCGGTCTATGCCTCGGGGCTCAATATTCCGATTGGCATCACTCCCGTGCATGACGGCGTTTTGGGCTACTCCATTCCCACCTTGCAGGCTTTTCCTGATACCAACCAGGATGGCCAGGCCGATGGACGGCACGAGTTGTATCGCACCTTCGGGTTTCGTGACACGCATGGCATGTGCAGTTCGCTCAACTGGTGGGTCGATGGCTGGGTCTATGGTTGCCACGGCTTTTCCAATGATTCAGAAGTGACCGGAGCCGACGGCCAGCCGATCCGCATGAATTCGGGCAACACCTATCGCCTGAAGCCCGATGGCACGCACATCGAGTATGTGACGCACGGGCAAGTGAATCCGTTCGGCATGTGCTTCGACCCGCTGGGAAATCAGTATGTCTCCGACTGTCATACCAAGCCCGCATACCTGGTCTTGCGGGGTGCCTACTACCCCAGCTTTGGCAAACCACACGATGGTTTGGGGTATGGTCCCGAGTTGATGCAGCACCTGCATGGTTCGACGGGGATTGCCGGGGTGGTCTACTATGCCGCCACACAGTTTCCCGAGGAATATCACGACAGCTTGATCATTGGTAACCCGGTCACCGGTCGTATCAACCGCGACAAGCTGGAACCGCATGGCTCCACATATCGGGCCATCGAGCAGTCCGATTTTCTCACCTGCGATGATCCATGGTTTCGGCCCGTCGATATTCAACTCGCTCCCGATGGATCGTTGTATATCGCCGACTTTTACAATCGCATTATCGGCCATTACGAAGTCCCGCTGACCCACCCCGGACGTGATCGTGAACGGGGCCGCATCTGGCGGGTCAGTTATGTGGGGGCCGATGGACAAACTCCGTCGCCCCGCATTGCGGATTTGACGAAGTCGTCGGTCGCAGAGTTGGCGGAGTTCCTGGGTCATGCCCATTTGCCCGTCCGCGTGCAGGCCACGCATCAACTGGTGCATCGTTTCGGAACCGCATGTCAACCCGTGGTACAACGGTTGTTGACGGAGGGGACCGCCCCACAGCGAGCCCATGCCCTGTGGGTGCTGGAACGCGTGGGTGGTCTGACGGACGATCAACTCGCCTCGGCGGCCAATGACCCGGATCGCCTGGTGCGCGTCCATCTCGCCAAGGTTCTGGCAGAGCGGAGTGCCTGGACCGCTGCCGCGCAACGCATCGTGACGGAGCAATTGCTGGTCGATATCGATCCGTTTGTGCGCCGGGCCGCGGTCGATGCCACGGGGCGGCATCCCTCGCCCGGGAGTGAACGACGCCTGATCGCCGTCTGGCTGAATGCCGCGGCGGATGATGCCTTGCTGATCCACACTGCAAAAATGGCGGTACGCGACGCTTTGATGTCGCGGCAAAGTTATGCCGACCTGCATCTCGCGCAATGGTCGAGCCCGGAGCGGAATTGTCTCGCGGAAGCGCTACTGGGCGCGCCGCAACCAGCCGCCGCGGCCCTGGCGCTGAAATTGTCGAGTCAGGAACCCTGGCAGCCACACCTCGCAGACGCGCTGACGCAATTTGTCATGCGCTATCTGGCGGATGATCAGCGTGGCGAACTGCAGAAACTGTTGCAGCATTATCAGCAGCAACCCGAGGGAACTCAGGTGGGCATTGTGCGTGCGGCGCAACGGGGCCAGCAGGAACGGGGGCAAAGCCTGCCTGATGAGTGGACCACCTGGGCCAGTCAGCTTGCCGAACGCCTGATCATGAAAGACGACGAAGGCTCTTTGCGTACCGGGTTGGAACTGGTTCGCGATCTGCGGCTGGCCTCGGCGGCGACAACGCTGCCACAGCGTTTTGATCCAAAGGCAGCACATCCCAAACTGCACGGCTTGGTGCTCGATACTTTGGCCGCGGTCAACCATCCCGATCTGGTTGTCATCGCGAATGATCTTCTGGGGCGCGAGGAGTTACCTGCCGAACTGCGTCAGCATGTGGCGCAGGTGTTGGGGGGTTTGAATCGCGACGACGCTCGCACGGTGCTGGTGACCCGATTGATCGCGGCTCCGGGGAATGTCGCGCTGGCTATGGCGCGTGGCCTGGCACTCTCTCCCGCTGGAGCAGAATCTCTGCTGCAACTGGTGGAAACGGGTAAATCCTCTCCGCGACTGCTGCAGGACGCCACCATCGATCAGCGATTGCGCTCGGCCCGCATCACCGAATTCGATGCCCGGCGGGCGAAACTTCTCGAGGGCTTGCCCGAGGAAAATCAGGAACTGGCCCAGTTGATGCAACACCGGCGCGAGGCCTATCACGCGGCGTCCATCGACCCGGAACGGGGTCGCTTGATGTTTGAAAAAACCTGTGCCGCCTGCCATCGGATTGGAGAGAAGGGGGCGAAGGTCGGCCCGGAACTGGACGGTGTCGGCTTACGCGGACTCGAGCGACTGCTGGAAGACACGCTCGATCCGAGTCGGAATGTCGATGCGGCATTTCGCTCGACCGTGCTCGTCCTGCAGGATGGTAAAGTGCTGGTCGGCCTGATGGCACGCGAGGAAGGGGCGGTATTGGTGTTGATCAACGAGCAGGGCCAAGAAGTCCGCGTGAATGCAGCAGACATTGAAGAACGGCAGCAGACCCGGCTTTCTCCCATGCCGGCCAATGTCGCCGATAAACTCACTCCCGCGGAATACGCCGACCTGCTGGGGTACCTGTTATCGCAACGCATCGCGCCGACGAAAGCCCCGTAAGCCGACCACGGGCCCAGTGTTGTGAGGGGGGCATCAACACTGGGTATGGGTTTGGATGCAACGAAGTCTGCGGCCGAGCGCGCTTACGTCGACGGCTGTTGCACCAGTTCGATCGCCGGAGGTGCAAAGTAGGATTCGCGGATCGCCACGGCGACATCGTTCAAATTGAGCTGAAACTGATCGATATAGGTGTGCAGGCTGTCCGACAGAATATCATCGATGCTGGTGTAGTCGAGTCCGGAACTGAGCCGGCCCAACAATTGTTCCGCGCGATTGGCGAAGGTTCCCGGTCCCGAACCGGTCATCGTGCGGATGGAATCTTCCGCATAGCGCAGGCAGTAACGGATCGACCGGGGAAACTCCCGGTCCAGCAGCAGGAACTCAATCACGTCGGACGGCCTGATGCGGCCATGCACCTTGCGGTACATTTCCAAGGCACTCACCGAGTTCAGCAACGCCGTCCATTGCACGACGGTCTTCTGCACATCGCCCGGGTTGGGTTGCCGTTCCCACCCGTAGGTTTTCACGTCGAGAATTCGCGAGGTTTTATCGGCCCGTTCGATGAGGCGGCCGATGCGGACGAAGTGCCAGCCTTCTCCATGAGACAATGTGCCATCGGTCACGCCCATGAACATCTGGCTCGAGAGTTTGATCTCGTTGAAGAAGTCGTAGGTGAGGTCTTCCGGAGAGAGATCGCGGGCCGCCCGGTTCAATAACAGGTACAGCTTGTTGATCTCTTCCCACATGGGAGTCGAAATGCTTTCGCGCACGGTGCGGGCATTTTCGCGTGCGGCACGAGTACACGAGACGATCGAATTCGGATACTCGGTATCCAAAGTCAGGAATCGCAGCACGCTGTCGCGCGTCGATTTCCCGTAACGCTCCGCGAACATCGCCCAATCGCCCGTGGTATGAATCAGCGGAGCCCACGGATCGTCGAGCACATCACCAGGTTCAAGCGCCACCGTTTGATTCACATCGACAAACCGGGCAATGTTCTCGGCCCGTTCAATGTAGCGGCTCATCCAGTACAGGCATTCGGCAACACGGCTGAGCATCGGTGATGTTTCAGTCAAATGAAAGGAGATGCAACAACATAATCAGCAGCCGTCCGATAGCTCCGATTCCATCGGACGGCCGCCGACTTCTGGTGATGGACTTACGGGGTACCTGCCAGTTGTACCTGTGATTGCCGCTGAGTGGAACCATTCAGTTCCGGGTGGACGCCGTTCCGCTTCACCACCCAGGTGTCTTTGCTGCCGCCTCCCTGCGAGGAGTTGACGACCGTGGAACCTTTTTTCAGTGCGACACGCGTTAATCCGCCGGGCAGGACATAAATGTCTTCACCACACAGGACGAACGGCCGCAGATCGACATGCCGGGCTTCGATCGCTCCCTCGACCAATGTGGGGACCGTCGAAAGGTGCAGCAGCGGTTGGGCCACATAATTTCGCGGGTTCGCCAGAATTTTCTGGCGCACATCTTCCAGTTCTGCCTTCGAGGCCTTGGGTCCAATCACAATGCCATAACCGCCCGACTCGTTGGTGGGCTTCATCACCATCTCGGCGAGGTGCTCCAGCACATACTGACGATCTTCACGCTTGTGGCACAAATACGTGGGAACATTGGGGAGTATCGCATCTTCCCCCAGATAGTATTTGATGAGCGCCGGAACATACGCATACACCGCCTTATCGTCGGCGACGCCATTGCCCGGTGCATTCGCGAGCGAGACGTTCCCCTTGCGATAGACTTCCATAAGTCCCGGTACACCCAGGCACGAATCTTCACGGAAGCACGTGGGGTCAAGAAAATCGTCATCGATACGGCGATAAATGACATCGACCCGTTTGAGTCCGCGGGTGGTCCGCATATAAACGCGATCGCCCACCACCGCGAGATCGCTTCCCTGTACGAGTTCCACGCCCATCTGCTGAGCGAGATAGGAATGCTCAAAATACGCCGAGTTGTAGATGCCCGGCGTCAACACCACGATGTTGGGTTGATCGATCCCTGGCGGAGCCGAGTGCTGCAATGTCCCCAGAAGTTTCTCGGGATAGTTTTCGACAGGAGCAATCGACAGGCCCCCGAACACCTGGGGGAAAATCCGCTTCATTACCTCGCGGTTTTCGAGCACGTAGGACACGCCCGAGGGGACGCGCAGGTTGTCTTCCAGCACATAGAATGTACCATCCCGGTCGCGCACCAGATCGGTACCGGTAATGTGACACCAGATCCCCTTGGGCGGATGGACACCCTGGCACTGCGGACGCAGTGTGTCGGCGGTCTCCAGTAACTCCCGGGGAAATACGTGGTCCTTGACCACCTTCTGATCGTTGTACAAATCGTCGATAAACAAATTGAGTGTACGAATCCGCTGTTGCAAACCCCGTTCGATGTGGTTCCAGTCCTGCTGATCGACAATTCTCGGAATGATGTCGAACGGAAAAATCTTCTCCGTCCCCCCTTCGTGCCCGTAGACATTGAAGGTGATTCCCAGATTCAGCATGGTGGCATCGGCCATCCGCTGGCGGCGCTGGAGTTCCTCGGACGACAAGCTCTCCAGTCGCTGGATCAGAGACTCTGCGCCGGGCCGCGGGCAACCTGTCGATTGAATCGCCTCATCGAACAGCGATCCACAATCATAGTTCTCGAACATAGGAGACTCCGGCAGCGAGGGCGCATCGACGTTCGCATCACCTCAGAGCAACCCCGATACCATGTGGCACAGCGATTCCACCGAATTCTGCCGTCAGTAGTATCCGTTGCGTAACGTCTTGGCAATGCTGAGGTAACAGAACGAAGGTTTTACCCGAATCGAGAATCGTGGCAGCGGGTCGCCTAGTCCGCCGACCTCGGGGTGCCAATTCTATTGGCAGGTGCCTAAGAATCGTGCAGGCAATTGGCCTGAGGTGCGCGAACTTACCGCTGTGACGATACCGTCGCAGAGGGAGGGTGGTCGCGGCGGCGTTCCCGCGTTTTTCGGATCAGGAGTCCCATGCCCACCACGCAGAAAATTCCCGCCAAGGTCACGATCGACTCGAACATCGCCCGCGATACACCTCGCGGCCGAGAGTGATCTGGCTCTGGTTCCGGCATCGTCGTCGCCACGGACTGTTGATTGGCAATCGAGGGAAACGGCTCCGGCTCGGCCAATTCCGGGGGTACCGGCACGGCGGGGGTGGCACGATTCGCGACTGTCGCCGGGTCTTCCGAACTGGCTCCCAAGAAGGGGGGCAAGGTCGGTAATGGGATCGGGTCTGACGGTGCGTCGCTCACGATGGCGACCAATTCCGCGGGACGCTCCAAATCGCGATCAAATTCGCGCAGGGGCACCGCCTCGTCGTCCACCGCTGTGGATTCCACGGCACGATTTGCCGTCACCTGAGCCGTGGCAAAACTCGACTCATCCTGGAATTCCGTCGCTGTGTACAAGGCAATCGGTTGTGGAGTTGCCGGGTCAGCTGTTGCATCTGGCTCGGCTGGCGGTGCAGCAGCCTCTGGTTTGAACACCTTGGGCAATACCGCCTGTTCTTCCAGCGTGGCGATCGGACTGGGGGCGTCTTGTCGCAGATTCAGGGCTGTTTCAATGCGATGCAGCAGGTCACGCGGGCGATCTTCATTGGGCAAGTAATCCAGATTGGCGGTCTCTGAAAGATCGACGGCCTGCTGGGCTGCTCGCCGGGCTTCATTCAATTGCCCGAGTTGGAACAGTTGCTGGGCCCAACCGGCCAATGCCTCGGCCCGGAGTTGCAGCGGATGCCGTTGCGACGCGGCGACCTGTTCGCTTTCGAGGAGTTCCGCATCGGCCGTCAATGCCGCTTTGAGTTGTTGAATGCGTTGATCGGGATCGTTCACCGAGGCGGTTTGCGCGGCCGAGTCGAATCCCTGGCCCGTGCGGGCTGTCGCTGAGGGTTCCACCGGATCGAACTCGCCGGCCGATGTGCCAGTGGCAATCGCGGTGAGCGGCGACATGGAGTCGTCGGCATGTCCCTCGGCGATTTCTGCGGTTTGTGGTGCCAGTCGGGCGATTCCAGGACCACCGGAGAAGTGTTCCGCGAGCGGCACATCAATTTGGTTGGCCGTGACTTTCGCCCCGGACTCGTCAACACTTGGTGTGTCTGGGTGCTGGTGTCTTTGTGGTGAAAAATACGAGACTGCCGCGCGAGAACCACCACGCACGCAACCGGGCAGACAGAGCAGCGCGGCACACAACGGAAGTAACCATCGCCTCAGTGAGGTTGCTGAATCGTTCCGATGGTGACCCACCCGGGTTTCCCTCTCAAAGAAGACGTCTCTTCGGGAGGAGTCGGCAATGGGGCTGGTACGATTGAATCTATTGTAGAGATTGGGGAGATTTCGCTGACTTTTCCGGCAGCTTCTTTTCTCAACGGGCCTTCTGAGCCACTGGGAACGGAATCGAGTCAGATTTCTGCTCGCCTTCGTAGAGATCGATCTCGGTTTCACCATGTCCGCGACGTTTGGCCCGATACATCGCCGCATCGACCAGTGCCAGGCATTGGGCGGAATCGGCGGGAGATTGGCGGAAGACCACCACCCCGGCGGAGACCGTTAACGGCGGAAACTGCCGCTCGATCACAAACCGCAATGCGGTTCGCAGCCGCTCGAGGATTGGTTCCGCATCGAGCAGATCCGTTTCGACAAGCAACACGACAAACTCGTCTCCGCCCAGGCGTGCCACGGTGTCATAGGTTCGCACTTGCGACCGCAAACAATCGGCCACTGCGACCAGAGCTGCATCGCCGGCTTGATGACCTTGCTGGTCATTCAGCGACTTAAAGCCATCGCAGTCCCACAGCACCAGAGTCATCGATCGTCCGAACCGCGACTGTCGGCCTAACTCCGCCACCAAGGCGTCTTCCAGGCCACGTCGGTTGGCGAGGCCTGTGAGAAAGTCGCGTCGGGAAAGCTCTTCGGCTTGATTCCATCGGCGGCGTAGTTCGTCCAGTCCCAGAATCAGCCAGACGCCAATGACGGCATGGCTGATCACGGACGGAGTGGACTCTGGCAGGCGAAGAGGATCCTGCATGAAGAACCAGGTCAGCCCCCAGTAACTGCACAGACAGGCCCAGCCCAACCAGCGCCCACGCACCCAGGTGATCACCAGGAACAAACCCAAGTCCCACGGGAGCATGAGTAACGGTTGCCCGAGCCAGCGAGTGACGCATTGCGAGATCAGCCAACCAACGCCAATCACAGCGAAGATCCGCCGGGCAGACACGCGCAATGCCCCCGTCCGCTCTGATTTCTGCTCTGCACGGGCTGAGATCGGGTCCACGGCGGTTCCACCAGATCGGCGAGAGCAGGGTCTGCGGAGATTTCAGGGCGTCTTGGTCGACAGCTTCTGAAGTTGCTGTAACACGTCTGGTGTCGCAGGGTAAACCAGCGGCTGCACCCGGGCTGGTCGATAGGGGGCCGCTGCGTCTTCGTCAGCAAGGCCTTCCCGAAAATTCGGCAATACTCCCTGCGTGATCACATATTCGCCCGGTTCCACTCCGCGAGAAATGGGAACGATCACTTCACCCGTGGGAATTACGGGCGGCAAGGGCCCTGCCAGCACCAGCGTGGTCTCGGCCAGTGCGCCTTTCCAGACCTGTGTGACCTGCAGCTTCGAGGGCGTTCCCCGCGTGATCTGGCCTTGCACGACAAAAGTCGCCGCCTGCCATTGGGCTCGGTTGATCACCACCGGATTCGAGTCGTAGTAAATGAGGATCGCTAATCCCGCGCACCAGGCACAAGCGATGAGCACGATCCCCAGAATATGAGTTCGGCGGGCAAGCGGTGGTGGCGCAGCGGGATGGTCGGCCACCGTCACTCCTGAAAGGCCTTCGACGTATCGATGTGATACTCGTCTCGGAAGACCGTCTCAAAGGAAAAGACTTCAAAGAAGTCGCTGGGTTGGTCGCGATCGGTCTTGCGCAACTCGCCCCGTTCCACCATCTCGAAGACAATCTGGCCGATGTCTTCCGTGGCGAGAATGCCCCAGGCTTTCAACACGCTGGGGGCCATCATGCCATACCGCTTGAGACCCAGCACCCGCACGCCATCGAGCAGTTCCTGCCCGGAAATATGCGAACTGTCGTCTTCCGCGTCAGACTTGACCTGCAACCCCATCAGTTCCTGGGCTTCGTGCAGAGCCTCGGTGACAAACACATAGGCTTGCGGGTGGTATCGCAAACGGAACCGGCGGGTGGAAGTCGACAATCCCATGGTTTTCGTCGTTCCGCTAGGTCTGGTCGGGGCTTGGATGGCTGTCCAATCGAGCAGCTGAGACCCACGTACTGCCATCTCCATTGACTATACATCGTCCGGCAGATTGCGCGAAAGTGAAGTCCACTCCAAATTCTACGCAAAAGTCTCCCAGGACACTGAACAGCGATCGGCAACCCCCGCCGATTTTCCGCAGAAATCCGTTCTGCCCAGGGCTACGTGCTCCGCGGATTCAGCACGAACACGCAGTAAACCGCCCCGGCGATACACAGAAACCCCAACAGGTCGTTCCACCGCAACCGTTCGCCCAGAAACCAGATCGAAAAGACCGCGAAGACCAGGAGCGTAATCACCTCCTGCATAATTTTCAGCTGCGGTGCCGTGAACTGCCCGTGCCCGTACCGGTTCGCCGGAACCTGAAAGCAGTACTCCACGAAGGCAATGCCCCAACTGACCAGAATGGCGATCCACAGCGGCGAAGACTTGAACTTCAAGTGCCCGTACCAGGCAAAGGTCATGAAGATGTTGGACAACAACAGCAGGACCACGGTCGACATGGGATTCCCTCGGCATCCTGATAGGGCCACAGAAAGACACGGAAGATATCGACGCTTTCCCGACAGAATCTCGACCCGAGCCAGACTGAGTGGCCGCGACCTGGTGCCGGCGAGTGTCTTGTAACTCTTTTCATGTCAAGAGATTAAGGCTTGCAATGAGGTCCACTGAAACCGGTTTCCTGCACGGGCGGGTCGTGGCGATTGTGCCTAAGTTAAGGATCTTGCGAAAAAATTCAAAATTGCTAACCACTGGTCGCATCCCAAGTTGTGGGGTCTTACGGCGACGCAAACCCCAGTTGTTGTGTTTCGGCGTCTTGACATTCCCTGTACGCAGTTTAAAGTGCTGCGAATGGCGACTAGGCACTATCAATTGGGGGTCGACACACAGAATCTACCATGTCTTGTGTCAAATCCCTTTCAAACACCCCACTGATAGCGACATAGGTTCACTACTTGTCGCTGTGCGCGCCGATAGTTGCTGCCGGTGGACGGCAGTTCAATCCCCGAGTCCAATGATGGAGTGTGCATGATGCACCAGACCAATGGAGTGTCCGCGGCGGAATCGGTTTCGGTGACTTCGAATGGTCACGAAAACGGTCATGCCCCTGCAACGATCTCTTCCCCAGGTTCTTTTGGAAAAACTTCTTCCGTGCGTACCCTGCCCGAGCGACAACCCCTGCATATCGAACCGACCTTCTGCCCGACGAATGTCGCGGACCCCTTCGACACCGTGCAATGGGATCTGCGGACCGCCGCCATCAAAGACGAAAATGGCAAGGTTCTCTTTGAGCAGACCGACTGCGAGATTCCGGCCCAATGGAGTTCCCTCGCGACAAACGTCGTGGTTAGTAAGTATTTCTACGGTGAGCACGGCACCGCCGAGCGCGAACACAGCGTTCGCCAGGTGATTCACCGTGTCGCCCGCACCATCGCCGACTGGGGCACTCAGGACGGTTACTTCGCCAGCCGTGAAGACGGCGAGATTTTCTATCGCGAACTCGCCTGGCTCTGCCTGCACCAATACGGCTCGTTCAACTCGCCCGTCTGGTTCAACGTCGGGTTGTACCATCAGTATGGCGTGACCGGTTCTCGCGGTAACTACTATTGGGATCGCACGACCGAGAAGGTCGATCGCCCCACCACCCCCTACGAATATCCCCAAGCCTCGGCCTGCTTCATTCAGTCGGTCGATGACAACATGGAAGACATCATGCGTCTCGCCACCAGCGAGGCCATGCTCTTCAAGTTTGGTTCGGGCACCGGCACCGACCTGTCGACCATTCGTGGCTCGAAGGAAAAACTCTCGGGTGGTGGCACTCCGTCAGGCCCGCTGTCGTTCATGCGGGTCTACGACCAGATTGCCGCTGTCGTTAAGTCGGGTGGCAAGACCCGGCGTGCCGCCAAGATGCAGTCTCTGAAAGACTGGCACCCCGATATTCTCGAGTTTGTGCAGTGCAAGCTGAAGGAAGAGAAGAAGGCCCGCGTGCTGATCGAATCGGGCCAGTACGACTCGAACTTCAACGGCGAAGCTTACAGCTCGATCATGTTCCAGAACGCGAACCTTTCGGTGCGCCTCAGCGATGAGTTCATGCGGGCCGTCGAAACCAATGGCAAGTGGACCACCCGCTGGGTCACCGACGCCAATCGCGAAGGCCCCACCTATGATGCCCGCTATGTCATGCGGCAAATGGCTGAAGGGGCCTGGTACTGCGGCGATCCCGGCGTGCAGTACGATACCACCATCAATCGCTGGCACTGCTGCCCGAACAGCGGACGCATTAACGCGTCGAACCCTTGCTCGGAATACATGTTCCTCGACGACACCGCCTGCAACCTCTCCAGCTTGAATCTGCGGAAGTTCCAGAAGGCCGATGGGTTGTTCGATGTCGAACGTTATCGCCGGGCGATTACCATCTTCATTACGGCTCAGGAAATTCTGGTCGATCATGCCAGCTATCCCACGCCCGACATTGCCCAGAACAGCCATATGTATCGCCCTCTCGGCCTGGGTTATGCCAACCTCGGCAGCCTGTTGATGTCGATGGGGATCCCCTACGACAGCGATTCTGGCCGCGGGATCGCCGGGGCTCTCACCGCCATGCTCACCGGGCAGGCTTTCCTCACCAGCAGCCGCATCGCCAGCTTCATGGGGCCATTCGAGGGCTATGCCGAGAACGCCGTGCCCATGCTCCGCGTGATGCGCATGCACCGCGATTCTGTTGATCGTATCGACTACTCCTGTCCCGACTATCTCCGCAAAACGGCCGAGAAAATCTGGGATGAATGCGTCGATTCCGGTCGCGCTCATGGCTATCGCAACGCGCAAGCCACCGTGCTGGCACCGACCGGCACCATCGCCTTCATGATGGACTGCGACACCACTGGTATCGAACCCGATATTGCCTTGGTGAAGTACAAGCAACTCGCCGGCGGCGGGATGCTCAAGATCGCCAACCGCACGGTGCCACTCGCTCTGCAGAAGCTGGGATACGAACAGGCCGCGATCGAACGGATTGTTCAGCACGTCGAGGCGAAGGACACCATCGAGGGCTCGCCCGATATTCAGCCCGAGCATCTGCCGATCTTTGACTGTGCCTTCAAGGCCGCCCAGGGAACCCGTTCGATTGCCTGGCGAGCCCACATCACCATGATGGCGGCGGCTCAACCGTTTCTCTCGGGAGCCATCTCGAAAACGGTCAACATGCCCGCCGATTCCACCGTTGAAGATATCGAAAAGGCCTACATCGAAGGGTGGAAGCTGGGCCTCAAGGCCCTCGCCATTTACCGCGACGGCTCTAAGCAAAGCCAACCCCTCAACACGACCAAAGACGGGGACAAGAAGAAGGGAGGTCAGGTCAGCGGCCCGCAACGCCGCCGGCTTCCCGCCACCCGGCACTCGGTTACCCACAAATTCTCGGTGGGGGGCCACGAAGGTTACATCACGGTTGGGATGTTTGAAGACGGCATGCCCGGCGAACTCTTCATCAGCATGGCGAAGGAAGGGAGCACCATCGGCGGGCTGATGGACGTCATCGGCACGGAAACGTCGATGTGTCTGCAATATGGTGTCCCCTTGCAGGTGTTGGTCGACAAGTTCTCTCACATGCGGTTTGAACCGGCCGGTTGGACCGGCAATCCCGATGTGCCGAACGCGAAGAGTGTGGTCGATTACATCTTCCGGTGGATGGCGATGCAGTTCATTTCGGGTTACCGCGAAGCGAATGCTCCCAAACGGGTGATGGACCCGGCGGGGGATGAAGGCGAGGACGGTGCCTCGGAAACTCATCGTCCGGCTGCGGTCGCTCCGAAAGGTGAGCCAGCGACCTCAGCCGATGCCGATCGGCTCCCCGCGATGATCAAGCATCGGATGCAGGCCAGTTTGAAGGTGGTCACAGCCCCCTCGAACGGTCACGGAACCCTGGAGGAGCAGAGCAATCTACGCAGTGCCCAGTTCGCCAAGTTCCAGTCCGACGCGCCGAGCTGCGACAACTGCGGAGCGATCACCGTCCGCAACGGCAACTGCTACCTCTGCCACAACTGCGGCAACAGCCTCGGATGCAGCTAAGGGCTAAGAGTTGAGGGCTAAGGGTTCGGAGCATGCTCTAACCCTTAGCACTTAGCACTTAGCCCTGAACCCTCAGCCATTACGAAACAGCCGACGACATTGCTGATGGATTGGCGTGCCGCCTGGCGTCAGGGCCCCTCGGTCAACGGAATTGACCGAGGGGTCTCTGCGTTTTGGGGTGTTGGGTATTGGGGTTTAGGTGTTGGGTGTCAGAAATTTAGCCGCGAGGCGAACGCCGAGCGCTGTATGCCACTGCCAGAAACTCCGGTAGAAACCCCGGAAATGTGTGCCACTGGCTGTGCCAGTGTTTATGATCGACTTGGCTGGCAAGTGTGGGGTTTCCAGACGACCGGTCATTCACGGCCCATAAACCGGAAGATTCCATCGAACACACATCGGCACTGGCAGAGCCAGTGGCACGCAAAGACGCCCGTTCCGATAGTGCCACCCAGCCGCATGGGATGCCGTGCTGGAATTGCTCCATCGATTCTCACGCCAATCTCAATGCATCGCACTAGCCCTGATGGGTATGACTGCTGAGCACTTTCATGTATTCTCCATGCAGTTTGTTCTGAAAAACATAAGTCATTTGGCTTGGATAGCATTATTCGCAAAAGGATGACGACAGAATGCACATCGATGACGATCACTTATATCACGGTGCCGCGCTCACTCAGATTGCCGAACACCAAGCGTTCACGGCGATAAATGCGTTCAAGGACGCTACAAAGATTTCGCGCAGCGCCTTCCGCGTTAATGATGACATCGCGGTGTACTTCAAGTATGCGACGAAGTCGAAACCTCCCTACGGCGAATTTGTCTTCACGTTTTCAACTGAAAACCTTGACGAGGTTCATCGAATCGCTGATCTTGTTCCAAACAAAACGTACCTTTCGCTTGTTTGCGTTTCGGCTCGACATATTTGCTGCTTGCAATACCATCAACTCGTCATGTTGTTGAAACGCCGGAAAAAAGATGTTGGCTACGACGAGGATCAATACACGATTCTCGTGACACTTGACGAAGGGAAGAGTTTTCGTGCGTACGTCAACAAGTCAGGCAAGAAAAAAACTGTACTCGGAAAGCCGATTGTTATTCCTCGAAACAAATTCCCTAACCAACTGTTTGAATGACGGCAGGGTGGCACTGTCGAAAGGTTGCCATAACTCGTGTGTGCCACTGGCTGTGCCAGTGCCTATGTGTGTTCAAAAAAATCTTTCGGTTGGAGGGCGGTGAATGCGGAACCGTCTGGAAGCCCAATCGTTAGTGGGCGTGGACGATCAGAACACTGGCTGAGCCAGTGGCACGCAAAGACGACTGTTCTGACACGGCCACCCGGCGATCTGGGAATTGGTCGACCAATCGTTCATGATACGGATCGTGGCCGCGCTCTGGTGGCGATTCCTGGACGAAAGTGGATGGCATGTCTCACGGTGTACTGAGTGTGATGGCGGGATGCCTGCTGGTGACGCAGGCGCTGGCCGCCGACTGGACCGAGTTTCGCGGGCCGGGTCAGCAGGGGCATGCCGAGGCGACCGGGCTGCCAACGAGTTGGAGCGAAACCGAACATATCGCCTGGAAAACCGCGATCCCCGGCCTTGGCTGGTCATCGCCCTCCATCCAGGGGACACAACTCTGGATCACGACGGCGGAAGACGACGGGCATTATCTCCGCGTGCTGCGGCTGCACCGCGATACCGGGGCGATCGAGAAGAACATCGAAGTCTTTTTCAAGGACGAACCCGGCCAGGTCCATAAGAAGAACAGCCATGCCTCGCCGACACCGGTGATTCGCGATGACCGCGTGTTCGTCCATTTTGGCAAGCATGGCACGGCGTGTTTGACCACCGACGGCGAGATCGTCTGGAAGACGGAACTGGAGTACGAGCATCGGCACGGCCCCGGTGGCTCGCCTGTGCTGTTCGAGGACCGGTTGATCATCAACTGCGATGGGACCGACACGCAGTATGTCACCGCGCTCGATACCGCTACGGGCAAACCGGTCTGGAAGCAACCGCGCGGCGAGGCGAGCATGGCTTATTCCACGCCGCTGCTGGTCGATGTGAATGGTTCGCCGCAGGTGATCAGCGTGGGGGGCGAATGGACCGTGGGATATGAACCCAGAACTGGCAAGGAAATGTGGCGGTTCCGCTATCCGGAAGGGTACTCGAACGTGCCTCGTCCGGTGGCGGCGTTCGGGCTGACCTTTGTCAGTTCCGGCTACAACACGCCGACGTTGTATGCGTTGAAGCTCGGGCTGACGGGCGACCTTGATGACACCGCTGTCGCCTGGAAGATGACCAAGGGCGCACCGCGGAATTCGTCGCCGTTGATTGTCGGCAGCGAAATCTACATCGTCAGTGACAACGGCATCATCACGTGTCTCGATGCCCTGTCGGGCGAGCAGCACTGGCAGGAACGGCTCGGCGGTGATTGTTCAGCGTCGCCGTTGTTCGCGGACGGCAAGATCTATATCACGAATGAAACCGGCCTGACGAAGGTGATCGCCCCCGGCAAGACGTACCAGGAACTCGCCGTGAATGAATTGCCCGGCCGGACCTTGGCATCACTGTCGGTCGCCGACAATGCAATCTTTCTGCGGACCGATGAGGCGGTGTATCGGATTGAGGAGTGATGTGCAGCCAGGCGTGAGTGGAGACGTCGCTTGGCGGCCTGAAATCTCAGCGGGAAATGGGAGGAACTGAAGCATCCGGTCTTGCGTGTTGCCGATGCGAATCGCATGATAGCGAGGTATCTCCCTCCCTTCCGCACTTCATATCCCGTCGTCAGAGATCTCGCATGAGTGACATGGAGCACCTCGTCCGATGGTTAACCGCAGCGCTGCTCCTGATCCCCGCCTTTTACCTGCTGGTCCCCTGGCTGGTGTATGGCACGCAGCGGATGAACGGCGACCCGGAAATTGTTCCGCTGGACATGAGCAAAACGCTGCCGAAGAAGGTGACGAAGTATCTACGGGAAACCAGTCGCGACCTGGGCAGTCTGGGGTATGAGAGCCATCCCTGCCTGGCGTTGCCGAATCCCATGCCCAACGTGATCGCCGTGGTGCAGTTGTGGATTCATCCGCATCGGCAGGATGCCGCCTTGGTGAGCATGATCTTCGGGATCGATCCGCAAGCCAACACCAGCCTGAGCCTGTTTTATACGGAATTTCTCTCGCGGTTTGATGATGCCACAGTGTCGCTGATTCAGACCAACAACACCGGCCAATTGGGAGCGTTCGCCGAGTTGCCGGAAGAGTTGACGTTCCGCTTTCCGATGGTCACCGACATCACACAACTCGACCGCATCCATCAGAAACTGGCTCAGCAACACGCACCGCGGGCCCGGAAACTCATCGCGCTGTACGACCTGTATGAGGGCAATCTGCTGAAGTATATCCGGGGCGTTCTCGTCGACAGCTATCGCAAGCAGGAAGGGACCGGTTACCTGCAATACAGCGAGAACCGCAATCAATGGCGGCCGACGGTGTGGGGCGCGATGCTGATGACCTGGAGCCAGCTTTGGCCCATGACCACGGTGCAACACGCCCGCATCCGCCGCAACGCTCAGCAACTGCTGGACGAACTGGGTGAAACGATCGAGACGACCTCAGCCTGACGGTCTGTCGATCCATTCGCCAAGGACTCCCAGACAGGAATGTCTGGGCCACGTTTTCCCAAGGAATCTATGGATCGTGGCACAGACATTCCTGTCTGTGCGAATTCTTCCACGGTCAGCCTAACCGCCACCTGGCCTGGCGCAGTTGCGCGAGGGGGGAAGCGGCGAGCTTTTCGTACCACACGGTCACCAGGGTGCCATCGTCGCATTCGACTGTCGAGGGATAACCCATATCCGAAGAGGTCGCGTCGCTGTTGAGGATCAGTGCGGGTGACCACGTTTGACCATGATCGTCACTGAGTCGCACCTGATTGCCCAGTGGCGCGCGGCGATGGCCATAGCTCATCAGCAGGCGGCCGTCCTTGAGTCGCAGGAGGTGTGACGGGAAGCCCCACACGCCGATGGAATGGGGCGTGGACCAGGTCTTGCCGCCATCGGTCGATTCGGTCTGCAACGTCTCGTGCTTGTGGGTCTCGTTGTGATTACGGATGTGGCAGATGAGGGTGCCATTGGTCGCCTCAACCGCATGCAGTTCGTGATACTGCCGATGATCGTCGCCTTCGCGGGTGGGGATATCCGCGAGCCAATGCCAGTTGTGTCCGTCGTTGGTCGATTCATAAGCCGAAACTTTGCGCTGCTTCGTCCAGAGTTCGACGCCGCAGTACAGCAACCGGCCATCTTGGAGTTGGATCGGTCCATGCGGGCTGTTGATCATCACCCGTTGGCGACCTTGCCAGGTCACGCCGCCATCGTCACTGCGCAGCATGTAGCACCAGCGTTCGTGCTCGCGTTGCTCAGCGGTCAACCGGCCATGCACCGCTTGCCATTCCTGCAAGAGATGCGGATCCCACGCGCCGGGTTGACCGGCGGGAATGCCTTCCGCTTTCTGCAAAATGGGTTCATAGGCCAGCGAGGTGAAGGTGGTGACCAGAATGGTGCCGAGTTGCGTTTCCAGCACCCCGGCATCACGGTCGTCGATGGGACCATCCATGAGGACTTGCGGCCACCGCCAGGTGACGCCGTTGTCTTGCGACCGCATCATTTCCACCCGGCCGAACGGGCAGACATGCGTTTCGCGACCACCCGAGAAGACGAGCAGCAGTTCGCCGTTCTTGCGCCGGGCGAGCGTGGGCCAGCCATGATACAGCGGCGGCTTCCAACTGATCACGCGCACGTCTTCAATCTGCACCGCCGGATCAGCCGCGACCGCAACTCGCGATAAGGCGGCCGTGCCCAGTAACGCAGTCGATGTCGTGAGCCATTGGCGACGGTTCAGGTACATCATGGCAACTTGCCACCCTTCTTTGTCATCCCGAACTTCGTCTGTTGGGGTTTGATGGGCAGCGCGTTTTTCTGCATCTGCTTGCGCAGATGCGGAAACTTCGTGGCGGGTTTGCGTGGACCGGACGGTTTCTGAGCCATCGGGCAAACCTCGATTGCGGTCACCACTGGACGGTGCGCGATGATCAATCATGCTGAATCGCGGCAGAGCAGTGTGGCGTATCTTACAACATCTGGCGGTGCGGCTAACAGCCGTTGGCGCGAGTTTGCGAGAATGTGTTAATTCTCTTTGACATGACGTCAACACATCGCGGCTGGGTCGAATCCCTGCACACCAGACGATTTCCAGAAAACAACACGATGCCCACGTCGCGCGAATTGTGCCGGGGGGGACGAATTCGTCCATTCGGGCATTGGGTTTGCAGGTGGAATCGCCGTATTCCCGTTGTTTCTCGCGCAATTCCTGCGTCGATGATGCACTCCATCACTACCTTGAAGGACACCCCATGACACGAGCCTGGACCCTGAGTTTCGCCGCGGCCGTCGCCGCCAGTTGCCTGACCGCGAATACGGCCTCGGCCGAGAACCTGCTTGGCTTGGCCCAGGTGGGCCGGTTGCAGGCGGTCATCGGCATCGATTCGGAAGCCCCGTTGCTGCCCGACTCGGTGACCTTTCTGAAAGGCATCACCCGCGGTCAGCAGATCGTGGCGATCGATGTCCGTCCTGCCACGGGGCAGTTGTATGGCGTGGGCGTGTCAGGTAGCGAGGTGCAACTCTACAGCTTCGATGCCGCCGGCCAAGGCACGAAAATTGGTGCCGTCTTTACATCGCTGGTGAATACCGGCAACACGACTTATGGCTTCGACTTCAACCCCACGATTGATCGCATCCGGTTGGTCTCCACCGCCGGTCAGAACCTGGTCTTCCATCCCGATACCGGAGCCGTCACGGTCGCGACGAACCTCTTCTATGGTCCGGGCGATGGCAACGAGGGGGCCACGCCAGCCGTCGGCGATATCGCTTATGACAACAACGTCGCCGGTGCCATGACCTCGCAACAGCGGGGTATCGATCTCGAACTCGATGTGCTGGTCACCGTCGCGAACAACGCGGGAACACTGGGCACCATCGGCAGCCTCGGTTTCAATGCCGTGAGCAGTGGCGGCTTCGATGTCTCCGGCGATAGCAACGTCGGCTATGCCATCCTGCGTCGCAAGAATGGTCGGGCTGCCCAACTCTTCGAGATCAATCTCGGCACGGGCCAGGCCTCAGCGATCGGCACGCCCTTGCTGGGCGCGGTGGTGATCACCGGGTTGACCACGGTTCCTGCCGCGAACTAATGCGATCACGGACTTCGATCACGGACTTCGATCACCCATGCTAACCATGACGCCCTAGGAAGAAATTCCTCGGGCGTCATTTTTCGTAATAGGTCGTGACGACCGATTTCCGCATCTTCGACCAGAATCGATAGGTCACCGCCGCCAGGAGCAGACTCAGAATGAGCCACGGAATCAGTGCCACCACACCGAGCAGCAACGTTCTGAGCAGTTGCAGCAGCATCCGGCACGATTCGCGAAAGACACCCACCATCTGCTGACCCAGCGAGCCCTCGGGGATCCAGCCGATCGGGGTATGGACCGTCGCCGTGATGTCCACGGTTGCGTACTGCGTGAGGTCAGCCAGCGAACGCATGCGGCCCTCGGCCTGTTCGATCTCTTCCCGCACGCGATGCAGTTCCTTCTCGACCTGTAACACTTCGGACAGCTTGCCTGTTTGCTCGGTCAGCAATGTCTTGAGCCGTTCCTCTTCGATGCGTTTGGTCGACAACCGGGCTTCAAGATCGATGAATTGTTCCGTTACGTCTTCCGCCGATGATTGCGAACTGAGCACCGTCCCCATGATTTGCGCCTGTGCCATGAACTCGCTCAACCGCGCCGAGGGAACACGCACGGTCCAACTGCCATAACGGTACGATTGGCGGATCTGACTTTGTGACAGATAGCCATCCACCGCATGGACCTTGTCGGTCAAATGAGCGGCAAACGCCGACAGATCATCGACCCGCAGTTCCAGTGAGACTCGATCGATAATCTTGCGGGCCTGTCCCGGTTGCCCCTGACCGCCGGCCGGGGCCTGAGCCGCGTTTTGAGCCGGAACCGCGGGAGCCATGCCCGCGGCGCAGCCCCCGATCGCGAGCGAAATCATTAAGAACGGTGTGCGCAGCATGACGAGTATCCACCGAATTGGGATTGATTGCCCTGCGTGATGTGCCACCAATCAAGAGACACGCACCGAACGGTTATTCCCAGCGATCAGCCAGAATTCCGCGGAATTCTCAGCACGGTCGCGATGCGTTACGCTAACGGGCTATGAAGCTGCTGCCGCTCGATTTGCCCGTCATTCAGAACTGGAGTTGCCATAACTGCGGGGGCTGCTGTACGCAACACCTGATCGAGATCACCGAGGAGGAACGGCAGCGAGTTCTGTCACAGAACTGGTCAGCCGCTGATGGCGTGACTCAACCACCGGTCGTCAACATGGCGCGCTGGCCGCGCGCCCCCCGCTGGCGACTGGCCCATCGCGAGGATGGAGGCTGCGTCTTTCTGAATGAGCAGGGGCTGTGCCGCATTCATGCCAAGTTTGGCGAGGCAGCGAAACCGCTGGCCTGCCGGGTCTATCCCTATGCGTTGCATCCGCATGGCAAGTCGGTCGCGGTGAGTTTGCGATTCAGTTGTCCATCGGTGATTCGGAATGCGGGTCAACCGGTGAATCAGCAGACGGCGGACCTGAAGACCATCGAAGCGTTGCTGGTGCCGCCCCATGCCGAGCGCATTCCCGCACCATTGATTCATGGTCAGGACCGGTTAGAGTGGCCCGAGTTCGATCTGTTGACGGAACGCTTGCAGGACTTGCTGACCGATGTTCGCGTGCCCTTGTTGTTGCGGATTTTTCGCAGCCTCGGCTGGGTCAGTCTGGTGCAGCAATCACGCGTGACGGGTTTGACCAAGCCGCAGTTGAAGGAGTATCTGGGCCTGATTACGGCCGCCGTAAAATCGCAGTTCGCCCAATTGCCCGAACCGATCGATGAACCGGGCAAGGTGGGCCGGTTGTACTTTCGATTGTTCGCGGCTCAATATGCGCGGAAAGATACCGTGCAAAGTCTGTCTCTAGGTTGGCGTGGCCGCTGGAAATTGCTCAGGGCGATTCTGACCTTTTCCAAGGGACGGGGGACTGTGCCTGTACTTCAGGACGGCTTCCAACCGGTCCCCTTTGCCGATCTGGAACCCTCGTTTGGTAGTCTGCCCGAAGGTGTCGTGGAACTCTTCACGCGGTACTGGCAGGTGAAGCTCGAAGGGTTACACTTCTGTGGACCGGCGTTTTATGGATTCTCTTTCATTGAAGGGTTTCATAGTTTGATGCTGGTGTTGCCGGTGACCTTATGGATCGCCCGCTGGCGAGCACGTTCCGAAGGACGGACTTCGATCACGCTGGAAGATGTGCAGGCCGCGCTGGCCATCGTCGATCACAATCACGGCTATTCGGAAGCGCTGGGTCAACGCGATGCCCGCCGCCGCATTCGCTATCTCGCCGACAGCGGCGAACTCGCCCGGTTATGCGTGTGGTACGCGAAATGACGGGTCAAACTATCCACGCTGGCGAGAGACACCTCGCCAGCGTGGCAGATTCGGCTTATTGCCATCGGGCCAGCTCTCCGATGTCAGGTCCACGCAGGGTTACAGCGGAAAACTGGTGAGCGCGTGCAGGCTGCTGAAGAGCCCGGCGTTCAACTCCACCGCATCGGTCAGATTGATGGTCATCACGGCCTTGCGGAACAGGCCCTGCTGATTGGTCACCTGAATGGTGATGTTGAACGTCGGCCGTGTCTCGAAGTCGAGCGCGGCCGCAGAATTGACCGAGATGCGGCCGCTATTGGAATTGATGCGGAACGCGTTGCCCACATTGCCCCCGGTGATGCTGTAAGTGAGCGTGTCGCCGATGTCGGGCGAACTGGCGACGACATCACCCACCACGGTGCCACTGGGGCTGTTCTCAGTGACGTTGAACATTTGCGGCGAGACGTTTGGCTTGCCACCGATGTCGGTGAGGTTGATCGTCATCACCGCTTTGCGGAACTCGTTGTTCTGGTTCATCACCTGCACGGTCACATTGAACGTGGGGTTCGTCTCGTAGTTGAGGGCGTTGACGTTGTTGACCGTCAGCAGTCCGGTCGCCGAGTTGATCGCGAAGGCCTGATTCGTATTCCCGCCGGTGATGCTGTAGGTCAGCGTGTCACTGGGATCGAGGGGGGTTGCGACCACGGTGCCCACCGTCGAGCCATTCGGCCGATTCTCGGGAATGCTGAACATCTGCGGCGAGATGTTGGGCTTGCCTGCGACATCGAGCACATTGATTGTTATGACCGCTTTGCGAAACAGCCCGGTCATGTCGGTCGCCTGCACGGTCAGGCTGTAGGTCGGCCGTGTTTCGAAATCGATGGCCGCCGCGTTGATGACAGTGATCACTCCGGTTGTGCTGTTGATCTCGAAGGGTTTACCGATGTTACCCCCGGTGATGCTATAGGTCACCGAGTCGCCGGTGTCTTCATCGGAAGCAATCACGGTCCCCACAACGGTGCCATTCGTGGCGGCCTCAGAAACGGCAAAGGTCTGCGGCACGATGGCTGGTTTTTCGTCTTTGTCGGTGAGGTTAATGGTCAACGAGGTTTTTCGCGTGGTGTTCACGGAATCGGTCGCCGAGATCCGCAGATCAAAGGCACCCACGGTTTCAAAATCGATCGGCACGCTGTCATTGACCGTGATTTCGCCCGTGCTGCTGTCGATGGCAAACGCGTTCCCGACATTGCCGCCGGTAATGGCGTAGGTGACGGTGTCGTTCGGGTCGGCGTCAATGGCGGCGACGGTGGCGACCGTGCTTCCGACTCCCAGGTGTTCGAGGATTGTCACCGGCATGACGGTTTCAAAGTAGGGCGTAACATTCCCGCGATAGAGACGGTTGAAGATGCCGTAGACGCTGCCATCCTGACCAAAGCTCATCCAGTTCACGGCGAAGTCACCCTCGTCGTTCATGGCGATCGAAGAAAACCACTGAAAACTGATTGTGTAAGTGTTCACGAGGAACTCGCCACCAATCGCCGTGCCGGTGTTGTCATAGCGTTGGGCGTAAACACCGTAACCGCTGCCATCGTGGCCATAGTCGGACCAGGAGATGACAAAATCGCCATCCGCGTCCATGGCGATTGACGGAAAGCTCTGATCTTCCCCGGTGGTTGTACTGACCTGGAACTCGCTACCGACGGTGGCTCCCGTGCTGTCGTACCGCTGGGCAAAAATGCCATTCGCGTCGCCATCCTGACCGTAGCTCATCCAGGTAATCACAAAATTCCCGGCATCATCCATGGCGATGCGGGAGATTTGCTGGTTGTCCGTGGTGAACGTATTGACCTGGAACTCACTGCCCAGCATGGCTCCCGTGGCATCATAGCGCTGGGCGAAAATGCCCGAGCCATCGCCATCTTGCGTGTTGTCGCCGGTCCAGGTGACAACAAAATCGCCCTCCGCATTCATCGCGACGGAGGCATTCGTCTGGGTGCCGGTGGTGAAGGTATTGACCCGGAACTCGGAGCCCTGGGCCACGCCGCTGGCGTTAAAGCGGAGTCCATACACACTGCTCGCAGATCCGTCCTGATACGCTTCCCAGGTGATGACAAAGTCGCCATCGGCGTCCATGGCCACCGAGGGAAAGCGTTGGGAACCTGTGGTGGTCACATTGACTCGGAACTCGGAACCCTGGGCCACGCCCTGGGAGTCATAGCGCTGGGCGTAGACACCATAGTTGTCGCCATCCTGACCCAGGCTGCTCCAGGCGATCACAAAGTCGCCATCGTCATCCATGCCCACCGAGACGTATCTCTGGAAGTCGATCGTAGATGTGTTGACCCGAAACTCTGTGCCCTGGGCCTCTCCCTGGGCGTTGAAGCGTTGAGCGTAGATGCCGTCATCGCTGCCGTCTTGCTGTGTGCTCGTCCAGGCGATGACATAGTTTCCTTCGGCATCCATCGCGATCGTGGTCGTATCTGTGCTCGAGTACCTTTGGGAAGAAAATGTATAGGTGTTGACCTGGAAATCGTTTCCGGTGGGAACCATGTCGACCACGCGGAACTGCTGCGAGAAATCGCCGCCGAGCGTGCCATCATCATCCCCGTCGAGCATATCCCCCGCGAGATTGGTGATGGTTTCTTTCGCCACCAGTTGATAAGTGCCGAAACCCAGCGATTCCGAGGCGAAGGTCAGCACGGCTTCGTACTGGCTGGTGCTCATGTTGAAGCCGAACGAGATGAAGTCGATGCGGCCCGGTTGCTCTTCACCGTTGCGGAAGACCTGCCAGTTCTCCGTGTCGGTGACGCTTCCGGCGCCCATGATGGCCATGGCTTCCGAGAAGACGACGGTCATCGTGGCAGGCCGGGTCAGCAGTTGACCGTTGACGCCGACCGACTGGCCATTCGCCTGCAGATCGGTCACGGTAGGGGGGAGTTGATAGCGTTGGGCATAAATGCCGTAACTGTCTCCATCTTGCCCATAGCTGTTCCAGGTGACAATGAAGCTGCCCCCGGCATCCATGGCGATCGCAGGCACGGTTTGAGAATCGGTGGTAAAGGTATTGACCTGAAATTCCGGCCCACTGGCGACGCCCGTGGCAGAATACTGCTGCGCGTACACGCCCGTGTTACCACCGTCTTGCGTGGCACTCCGCCAGGCGATCACAAAGTCGCCATCGGCGTCCATGGCGATCGCGGGCACAGACTGGCCGCTGGTCGTGAAAGTGTTGACCTGAATCTCACTTCCCTGTGCCACGCCCGCGGCGTTGTAGAGCCGGGTAATAATGGCGGTGTTACTGCCGTCTTGCCCGAAACTGCTCCAAGTGATCGCAAAGTCGCCATCGGCATCCATGGCGATCGCGGGCTGATTCTGTCGGCTGGTCGTGAACGTATTGACTCGAAACTCGCCGTCCTGAGCCACGCCGGCGGCATTGTAACGCTGCGCATAGATGCCGTAATCACTGCCATCCTGGATGTAGCTGCTCCATGTCACCACGAAATTGCCACTGTCGTCCATGGCCACGTCAGATTGACTCTGAGCAGAGAATGTGATGCTGTTGACGAAAAACTCCGTGCCTTGCGCGACCCCCGAGGCATTGTAGCGCTGGGCATAAATGCCGTAGCTGCTGCCGTCTTGCCCGCTGCTTTCCCAGGTGATCACAAAGTCGCCATCGCTATCCATCGCCACCGCGGGGGCTTGCTGGGCGCTCGTCGTGGTCGTATTGACGAGAAACTCGCTGCCTTGTGCCATACCCGCGGCGTCGTATCGCTGGGCATAGATGCCATTACTAGAGCCATCCTGACCAAAACTCTGCCAGACAATCACGAAGTCGCCATCAGCATCCATGGCGATATCGGGCCCTCTCTGATCGCTGGCTGTATCGGTGTTGACGAGAAACTCACTGCCGCTCGCCGTACCATCGGCAGTGTACCGCTGGGCATAGATGCCGTAGCTGCTGCCATCTTGGGCATAACTGCTCCAGGTGACGACGAAATTCCCATCATCGTCGGCTGCGATCGCGGAGAAGGATTGCGCCGAGGTCGCGAAAGAATTGACCTGAAACTCGCTACCCACCGGAGAGGCCGACAGCATCTGCCGCGGCTCATACGATTCAATGCGGGAGACCGAAGTCGAAGCGACGCGGCGTGATCGGCGAACCCGGGGAGCCATCCACTGCGCGAGCCAATTCCGTAACTTCATGTTCGTTCCTCCCTGAACAGCATTGCAGCGAAATTTTGTTGTCGCGCGGGAATCCAACAACCCACGGGGCCATCAGTAGATCGTGACCCAATCCGGAAATCAAGCAAAACCCTGCCCGGAACTACTGCGTTTGTTCAGGTTGCGGGGAAGCCTGCGAACAAATTGCCGTGCCCACGCCAACCTTATGCTGGGGTTTCCGTGGCGGCTGTCGTTTCCGGGTGCAGGTCGCGCAGCGAGCCAAGGTGGCGGAGTTGGGGCCAGCGGCAGGCGACGCTCAGTACCACCAGTAATGTGCCCAGGCCACCACCGACGACGGATGCCACCGGGCCAAACAGCTTCGCCGTCACGCCCGATTCCAGTCCGCCCAGTTCATTACTCGCCCCAATGAAGACCTGGTTGACCGCCGAGACGCGGCCGCGCATCGCATCGGGCGTGAGTGACTGAATGACCGTCTGCCGGATGATCACGCTGATGTTATCGCTCGCCCCGATGATCACCAGCATCACCAGGCTCAGCCAGTAGTTCTGCGACCAGCCGAAGACTATCGTCGCCAGGCCGAAGGAGGTCACGGCGAGCAACAAGGTGCGTCCCGCCTGGGTCATCGGTGCGCGATGAGCCTGCACGATCGCCATCGCGCAGGCTCCCGCAGCCGGCGCGGCCCGCAACCAGCCGTAGCCGACCGATCCTGCCCCCAGCCGCTCGGCAAACACCGGTAGCAGGTAGGTTGCCCCGCCCAACAGCACGGCCAGCAGATCCAGCGTCATGCAGGCGAGGATTACGGGGTTGTTGAAGACGAACCGCAATCCCGCAGACAACGAACGGTCTCCAGCCGCTGGCCCTGTTGGCTCGCTGATGGGCTGATCGGGCAGAATGCAGGTGATTGCGAAACAACCAGCCAGGCACAAAGCCGCAGCGAAGTAGGCCCAGGTGTTACCCAGGACGATCAGCCCGCCCGACACCGCGGGGCCCACCCACGCCGCCGTTTCAAACAGACTGCTCAGCCAGGCAAAGGCGTTGGGATAAGCCAGCCGGGGGACGAGATTGGCGATCATGGAAGACCGGGCCGGACGCGCAAACGTCAGGGCAATGGCATTGGCTCCCAGCACCGTATAAGTTATCAGCAGCGAAATTCCCTGCGGATACCAGACGTGCAGCACTGCCAGAATCGCCGGGGCCACCGTCAGCGGAATCTGCGTGACCAGCAGCACGCGTTTTCGGCGGAAGCGGTCGGCGACATGCCCGGCCGGCAACGCCAACAGAATGACCGGCAGCGCCCCGATCAGCCCCACCAGACCAATCGCGAAGGGGTCTTTGGTCTGCTGATAAACATCCCATTGAACCGTGGTCGCCAGTACCTGACTACCGATGACCGCCAGCACATAGCTGATGGAAAAACGTCGAAACGCCGGATAACGAAACGCAAGATACGGATCGTGGACGTTACCGGGAGGCGTGTCACCCATGTTGACCTATTACCGCGAGACGCATGGCGAAAGGCAGATTGTAGCCCATCGCCAGACTCCAACGCAGCACAGGAGGTTCAGGCGTAGCGCCGAGTGCATTCCGACAAAACCTCTGCGGGATCAACACGGCCGCTGCAACAACCGCGGTTTTCACGTACCGCAACCGGTTTTGTCGGATGGCGGTTACTCCGCCGATTCCTGTCCCGTGAGTTGCAGTTTCCCGGGAGAGTCGTCGTGCGTGGGGGTTTCAAAAGCGACATACGTGGGCAGCGGCTGAATGGTTTGCCCTGGCTGGCGAATGGTGGTCTGCTCGATTTCGGATTTCAACTCGCCATTCTGGTACGGGCCAATCCCCAGTACGTACCAGTTATTGTCCTTGGATTGTGACGAGGAAACCCCACCGTGGCCCAGTAACTGCTTGGTCTTGGCGTCATAGGCGACGATGCCCAACTTGGCGACGGCCGATTGATTGTTCCGCGTGATCAACCGCACTTCAGGCAGCGTGATCAGCCCCGGTAACACCACTTCAGGCACGCCGAGGTACGAGTCGGCGGTATCGGTTCCGACAGCTCCGGAACGCAGTTCGAGGACAATATCGGCCTCTTCCGGTTTCGCGGCGAGATGCACCCCGCTGACCATGGCCCGGTGTCGCAAAGACCCGACGATATACCCTTTGTCGACACACTCGAGGTACTTTTCCTCGATGTACACATTGCTCCCCTGGAACGCCGCAAAGTCGACCTTGGACAACGATTGGTCAACCGCATTTGAGAGCAGCAACTGTTCGCGGGCGGTGCGGGCGGTATTGGTGGTCCGGGCCGATGTACAGCCCAGCAGTGTCGCGACAGCGATGAGTCCCAGCGTGCCCACAGACACCAAGCTTGACCAGCGCGATACGATCATGAGTGAGAATCCTGCCGAAGAGGAACAGCGGACGTGTCACCATCCGAAAAGAATATTCGACAATACGTGAAAGCCCGCAGGTGTAGGGTTTTCCGTTAAGATTCAGCAAGTCAAAGATGCCCTTTGGACAGGAATTGCGCCAGCGGTTGGCACCAGCTGACACGTAGTCCGGCGAGAGTTGCCGACGGACTCGGGGGGTTTCGTGCTTTTCTCGTAACAGGAACGCAGAATGATCAAGGCTCGAACGAGTATGTGGCTGGGGGTGTTCTGTCTCGCGGGGTTATGGGCGTGTGCAGCCGAACCGGGCCTGAAAGTGGGCGACCCTGCACCGGATTTCACCGTCCCTGCCATCGATGGCCCGAGCGTTCAGTTCTCGAAGCTGACCGCGAAGAAACCGACTGTGCTGGTCTTTAGCCGGGCACACTGGTGCCCATACTGCATGGGTCACATGCAGGCTTTGCAGAAACGGTCGGCGGAGTTCGACGCGGCGGGGGCACAAATCGTCGCGGTGTTTCGCGAAAACAAAGAAGGCGTCGAGGGGCTGAAGAAAGTTCGCCAAGCCTCGAAAGCCGAGTTTCTCTTGCTCGATGATCCCGAAAAGCAGCAGACCCAGGCCTACAGCCCGGAAGGCTTTGCGGCGTATGTTGTCGATACACAAGGCATTATTCGTGGTGTCTTCGATGGCACCAAGACCGGCCGCCCCGATCCCGACAAGCTTCTCGCCGTCGTTAAAGATCTGAAGTAAGCCGCAGACAGGATGGGCGAATTCGTGCCATCACGCGGATCAAAAACGAAGCAGCCGGTGACTTCAGAGGTCACCGGCTGCCTGTGTTTGTCAGCGGATCAAATTCAGACGCGGGGCGTTACTGGAAGATGTTCTTGCGGAACAATTGAATCATCATGTTCATCCGAGACTCTTGCCCGGCGGTGAATTCGACCAGGCAGGCATCGTCGGAATAATCCATGAAGTTGAAGATCGGATCCAAACCCGGTGCCGGGCAGGTATCGGGAGCCGCTGTTTCACAGCCAAAGAACGGATCGGCTTCGGCCGGGGTATCAGAGACGACATCGTTACGACGACGGCAGCCCCCCTGGAAGGTGTGATAGAGTCCCAGCCAGTGGCCGACTTCGTGAACAGCGGTGTCCCCTTCGTCATACGGAAAGGCATCTCCGCCGGGGATGGTGTCGTAAGCGATCACGACGCCATCCTGAGTCGGATTGCTCCGCTGAGACCAGGGGAATGTGGCATAGCCCAACAGGCCCACCTGCGATAGACCGGTCGAGTAGATATTCAGGAACTCATTGCTGTCGGCCCCTAACGCCAGTTTCATATTGCGTTCGAGTTGCGAGCCGGGTGAGTGGAAGAACCAGTCGATGTTTTCCGTTTGCGTGAGAATCTCGAGCGAGAACTGCACATTGGGGAAGGCCGCGTTCAGCGCGTCGATCTGCAGTTGAACTTCCGCTTCCGACAGCAAACCTTCCTGAGCTTCCACAATTTCAAATGTGATGGGATCGATTGTCAGGAATTCGTAATAGATGCTATGCCAGGCGACGGGAATGGTGCCCAGAATCATGTTCGAGGGGAGCACCTGACCGGGCTTGAAACCCCGGCGACGGCGTTCCGCATCGATGAAGCGTTCGATCAGATCGACATCACGCTCGGCCAGATTGCTCGTGCCACAGACCTTGAACAGAGGCTTGGCTTTGGCTTGCCGGGCGGCCGAGGCGGCACGTGGTGTTGCGGGAGATTGAGGGTTGACGACGCAGACCGCACCCACGGCGATCAGGGCAGCACACGCGAGACTTAATACGGCCGATTGCTGATTCATCTTCCTCTTTCCTCGCAGGAGAACGCTTGCGGGCGGTAGCTTCGGGACATGGAAACTCTGTACTGAGCTTAGGTCGTACCAGAGACCGGGGCAATTGGCCGATGAGGCAATTTGGCAACTTATCGGGGCGTGTACAGTACAGTCGCTACCGTCGTTGAAACCCGGCAGGGTCTGGCTGCACGGACACTTTCTCGATGTGGTCACTTACCATGAATGGCATATACAGCGCCATCGAACACCGGCGAGCGAGTGTTTTTATGTACACACTTAAGATCGAGGATTTCCGATTTGGTCTCGCCATGTCATGTGCATCCCCCTATAGTCACTAGGTGAGTAATTTCTGGGATCTCCGGATCTGGGTGATTCGTGTCCTACCAGCAGACACTACTACCGCTGTGCTTGTGCCTGGCCATGATCTGGCCGAGCTGGGGGCAGCGTGACTGTTGCTGCCGCGGCCAGTCGGCTGAAGCCCGTGTCGCGGCCGATCTGCTCGACCTTTCGACTTTGCCCCCCTGCTGTGCGGCCCGCCTGCGAGCCCAGTCTCAAGCGGCGGAGCGAACAACCGCCGGCCCGGTGTGGCGAGCTCACTGTGGGTGTCAGCCCGAGTGGCAAGCCGCTGAGTACACACCCGCGACGCGCTATCAGTTTACCATCGCGTATGCGGCTTCGCATTCGCTGCCCGTGACGGCGCGGGACGAGACCGGTTTTGTGCCTGCCGATGTCGTCTGGATTGACGCACAAAGTGTCGACCAGGGCGGTCAGGCCGGCTGCATTCGGCTCTCACGCTGGTTGGCGTGAGTCTGCACGTTCAGCACGCGGTACTTTGCACCGCGAAATGCCTGGGCCAGGCCCAGCTCTGATCCTCTGCTGTCTAATGACCACGACCGCTGTCTGATCTGCCAGCAGGTCACATTCCCTGTTCGTTGTTTCCTACATCATTATGAAAGCTGAAATCATGTCGATGACCCGTTGGAGTGCCTGTTTTGCTGCCTTGCTGATCGCCACTTTCGCCATCGCCGCGGAAGCAGAAAAGTTTGCCGCCAAGTGCGTGGTGGCCGGCAAGCCCGATGCGAAGGAAGACAAGTTCGCCGAATACAAAGGCGGCAAGGCATACTTCTGCTGCGATAACTGCAAAGCCAAATTTGCCGAAGGCCCCGAAAAGTTTGCGATCCCTGCGAACCTGCAACTGGTTTCCACCAAGCAGTTCACGCAAACCAAATGCCCGCTGTCGGGTGGTAAACTCGATGCGACGAAAACCGTCGAAGTGGCCGGCGTGAAAGTCGCCTTCTGCTGTGAAAACTGCCAAGGCAAAGTCGCTGCCGCCAGCGACGACGAAAAGAAGGAACTCGTCTTCAAGGACGCCGCGTTCGATAAAGGCTTTGAACTGGCGAAGAAGAGCAAGTAAGCCCTTCAATCATCCGTCTGCCTGAACCCTGCAGGGCCTGCTCACCAGAGCGGGCCCTGTCTTTTTTGCGGGCTCGATCCGCGTGCTTGGCTTACTCGTGCCGCAACGCTTCAATCGGGTCCATATACGCCGCGGAGCGGGCGGGATAGATGCCGAAGACAATCCCGATTCCGACCGAAATTCCGAACGCCACCGGCAGGCTCCACATCGCAATTTGCGGATGCATGTCGGTCAGCATTTTCCCGAGCGGTGATGTTTGTGCGGAGTTGTCCAGCACAAAGTTTTCCACGATCCATTGAATGCCCTTGAACGCGAACGGCGTGGACAACCCCAGCAGCACGCCAATCAAACCGCCGGCCCCGGAAAGCACAATGGTTTCGGTCAGAAACTGCGAAATGATGTCCTGTCGACGGGCCCCCAAAGCGCGCCGGATACCGATTTCGCGCGTCCGCTCGGTCACCGTCGCCAGCATGATGTTCATGATGCCGATGCCACCCACCACCAGACTGATCGCGGCGATCGATCCCAGCACGATATTGAAAATCTGTCGGATCTGATCGGCCTGCTTGAGCAGTTCCAGCGGCACGATCACGTCCCAATCCTTGATGCGGCCATGCGTCCGCTCCAGCGATTCCTTCACCACTTCCGCGGTAGGCAGCACGTCTTTCACATCGCGCACCCGCAACGTGATCTGATTGAGTTCCACCTTCTCTGCCGAGAAACTGCCCGCCGCGACGTTGGCGACGGCATCGCCAATCCGCACCTGCAGCGTCTTCAGCGGCATGTAGATGTCTTTGTTGAAATCCTGCCCTGACATGCTGCCACCGACCGCCGCCGAAGCAGTGCGCTCGCGGGTGACTCCGACCACGCGGTAGCGATAGTTTTTAATCTGAATGGCTTGATCGAGCGGGTTATCGAAGGGAAACAGTGTCGCCGCTGTCTCCGCACCCAGCACGCAGACATTGGAAAGCTGTTCCTGATCCTGATCGCTGAGAAACCGGCCGCGTTGCAGTTCCAGGTGATTCATTGAGAGATAGTCGGGCGTGCAGCCGACGATACGGGCATTGATCGTGTTGCTGAGGTAACGCGTTTCACTGGGGATTTCGCGCATCGGAACGGCACCGCTGATGGTGGGGATGGTTTCCACCAGCAAGCGATAGTCAGACCGCAACAAGCCATACTGCAACATGCGCGAGCGTGAGCGGCTGCCGCCACTGCTGGAAGCGCCACCGGCTTCTTCCGGCGGTTTCACAGAAAGGACGATGATGTTCGTCGCCCCGAGCGCCAGCACCTGCTGTTGCGCCTGAGCACTCGCCCCTTCACCGATGGCCAGCATCGCGATGACCGAGAAGACACCAAACACAATGCCCAGCATCGTCAGCCCCGAGCGCAATTTGTGCAGCAACAGGCTTTTGAAGGCCAGTCGAACCGCACGGTAAAGTCCCAGGAATGGCATGGTTGGTGGGGGTGTTGGGCGTTAGGGGTTAAGTTTTGGGATTTGAAGTTTGGGTATTCAAGTATGGTGGTCACTTGCCGTCTTGTATCAAAAGCATTCCTTCCCGCGCAACCACGCCGTCTTTCATCACAATCTGCCGACGGGCGCGGCTGGCGACCGACGTTTCGTGAGTCACCATGATAATGGTCCGTCCCTCATGATTGAGTTCGGTCAGGAAGTCCATGATCTCTTTTTCCGTCACCGAATCGAGATTCCCGGTCGGTTCATCAGCCAGGATGATATCGGGATCGTTGATGAGCGCCCGGGCAATCGCGACTCTCTGTTGCTGACCGCCCGACAACTGAAAAGGTCGATGGTCGAGGCGATCTCCCAAGCCGACGCGTGCCGCCAGATCAAGACAGCGATTCACGTCTTGCGAGGAAAGCTGCCGATGATCGCGGCGGTAATGCAGCGGAACCTGAATGTTCTCCAAGACCGTGTACTGGGCGATCAGATTGTACGACTGAAAGATGAATCCGATGCGGCGATTGCGAATTTCGGAAAGCCGGTCGTCATCCATGATACTGACATCATCACCCCCCAGGATGTAGTGCCCGCTGGTGGGCCGATCGAGAGCCCCCAGCACGTTCAGCATGGTGCTTTTCCCGCTGCCGGATGACCCCATGATGGCGACGTAATCGCCGATGGGAAAATCGAGCGTCACCCCGCGCAGCGCACGCACCGTGTGCTCACCCAGTTGGTAATGCTTCTGCAAGTCGATGAGTTGGGCGGCAACGCGCATGGGGGTGGGTGTTGGGTGTTAGGGATTGGGTGGAAAGGCGGGCCGACATCGCGTTACAGAATTTATGCCAGCAGATCTTTTAGGATGGACCACGTCATTAGGATTGAAATCATCAGTATTGGAATGAGAACCAGGGCGACCGCAAACACGGAGACCAGACTGCTCCTCAAATACACTGAGGCCTTATCGTCGGGCGAACCAGCCTTGCGAAGACTGAATAGCATGAACGATACCTTATGTTCATACGCCCAATACACAACACCTAACCCCCACTCCCCTCCTCTCAGCCCCCTCCTGCTTGTTCGGGAGGCAGGCCGTTGGTGGGGCCACCAGGGGGACGGCCGGCAATGCCTGACTGAAACTCGGCGCGACTGATGGCTCCATCGCCATCCTTGTCGAGAGCCGGGGCACGTTCCTTGAAACGTTCTGACCATTCGTCCGCGGCGAGCTTGCCATCACTGTTGGTATCCATCCGCTGGAACATCGCGAGCGGATCAAACGCCGGGCGTGCTTCGCCTTCGGAACCAGCGGCCGGACCAGCCGGTGGACCAGCCGGGTTCGGAGTGCCACTGGCATCAGGTCGTGGCAGCGTGGGAGCCTCAATTTCTGGCATCGCCGCGGAATCAGCGGCCCCCTTCGCGGCCTGATCCTTGATCAACTGCGATTCGAGTTCCTTGATCTCGCGCTCGAAGTGGGTCTTGGGGTTCATGACCACCACTTCGCCCACGTCGATGCCTTCCAGAACCTCGACCATGCGGTCGTTGCTTTCGCCGATTTTGACGCGGCGGAGTTCGGCTTTCCCACCCTTGATGACAAACGCAATCTGCTGACTGACCACCGTCATCACCGACTGAATGGGGGCTTGCAGCACGTCTTCGCGCGAGCTCACCAGCATCACGATTTCCGCCGTCAACCCCGGTCGCAACCGGCTCACATCGTTACCCGCTTCATGTAGCCGGATGACCGCTTCGTATTCTTTCAGATCGCGGCTGAAGAACGAGCCCGTCGAACTTGGCACCGAAGCCACGGTGTCAATCACCGCTCGGAACTCGTCATCGGGATAGGCATCCACCTTGACCGTGGCAGAAAGTCCCGCCTTGATCAGGCTGATCCGCGATTCATGAATGCGGGCGTTCACCTTCATTTCGCTGAGGTCGGGTAAATAGACGATCGGCTGGCGTTCGCGGATCGCCGCCCCTTCCTCCACCAGCACCTGATCGCTGCCACGGCCATCGCGACTGTTGGCATACACCACCTGCCCTTCCTGGGTCGCATAGATCTTGCAGAAGGCGATCTGTTCTTTGAGCCGGTTGTGCTTGCTGACTTCCACGTCGTGCGTTAACCGCTTGGAGGCATAGTCGGCCTCGGCTTGCGCGAGCGCGGCTTTCGCTTTCCGCTCGACCCGGCTCAGTTCGCGTTTGAATTCCGCGGCATTCGCCTTCAGCTCTGTCAGCGTTCGCTCGCGCGTAAAGGTTTCGAGCAACGCCCGCTTGCCCTCCGCGATCTTCATGTTGATCTGTTCGGTTTGCAGCGAGATACGAACGCTCTCCAACTCGTTCTGTGTCTTATAGCCTTTCTTCACCAGCCGCTCGGTGAACTCGTAGTTCTCCAATGCCTGGGCGACTTTCTCGGCAGAGAGTTTGACCTGAGCATCCAGTTCCGCAAACTGAGTCTCATAATCCCCCTGCTCGAACTTCTTCAGATCGAGTTCCGCGAGTTTCAATTTCAATTCCGCGGCGGCGATATCACTGTCGTTCTGCGTCTTCTGGATTTCGACCGTTTCTTTCGCCGATTGCAGGCCCGACTCCGCCTGAGTCACCGAGATCTGTTGCTGGGTTTCCTTCTCGACCATGGCAGACGAGTCGAGTTCGCAGATGAGATCCCCCGATTTCACATGCGCCCCTTCCGGGACGATGCTGATGATGGTATTGCTACCCTCGACTTTCGAGGCGATGACGGCGTTTTTCAGCGAATCGAGCGTGCCACGCTCTGTGACCGTAATTCGGAAAGGACCGCGCTTGACGGTTTCCGTGACCAGCCCTTCCAAGTGGCGTTCCGATTTTTTCAGGAACGGCAGCGACTCAGTGACTCGCGTCAGCAGCGGTTGCAGATACGGCTGCAGCGGGCCGTTGGCGAGGACGCCAACCGTCACTATTCCCCCGACGAACAGGAGCAGCAGCATCCGCATGGACCACCGGCGTCGCGGGCGCGTTGTGCTGAACGGGTTCGAGGACGGGTCCGACGGCCGCTCTGGGTTCCGTGTCGCCAGGCTCGATGGGGAGGACCCCTGGTGGGTCGATTCGGAGGTGTTCATCGGCGGGCTCGCTCAAGGTGGGCTGGGGGGCAGAGACGGACATCATGTTTTGATACACCGGGTCGATCCACACCCCGCGTTCGTCAACCTGCATAATATCCATATCTCGGTGAATGTTAATGCGATTCTGCTCGTATTGCACCCAAATTCGGATCAAATCGTTTTGGGCGTTCAAGACGCTCTGCAAGGCGTTCAAGAGATTTAACCCCTGATTCCCCGATGCGGACCCGCCCGATCCGCCCGTTCTTGCCGCAGAACCGGGAGCATTAAAGGTTTCGATCGCACTATCGAGCTGAACCGCTGCAATCCGCAGGTTTTGCCGCGCCGTCTCGATATTCTGGCGCAACACCTGAATTTGTCGCCATTCTGAACGGACGTCCAGTTTTACCTGATCTTCCAGTAACATGTAAGCCCGGCGGGCCCGCTGATACTCGATTTGCGACGCGCGGTAGTTATTCCGCTCGAGCACCTGGTCGAGCGGTGCCGTGAACTGCACACCGGCTCGGAACGTACTTTGATCTCCCCGGAAATCGAACGGTTTGTTCCCGCCCGACGTGCCAATGTCGCCGGTCGCTACCACATTGAGCACCGCTTCCAGCCGGTTGGCAGCGACTTCCATTTGCCGCCGGGCATCCATGACAGACGCCCGGGCGTTCATCAGGTCGAGCCGGTTTTCCAACGCCTGCTGCACCACCTCTTCCTGGCTCATGTGGAATTCCTGGATGGTGATCAGTTCCGATCGCAGACCGGCTTGCACCGCCTTCAGGCTTTGAGTGACTTGCAGCAGCACCTCGCGGATTTTGTCCACATCGCGTAATGCAGTAACCCGCTCCAATGTCTGCAACTCGTTGGTACTGGCCAGTTTCTGAAGATCCTGCAAATCCTGAGTCAGCTCCGAGAACAGATCCAGGACCACTTCACGGTAAACGATGCGGCTGCGTTCCAGATCCTTGACGATAATATCGCGGTCGTACTTATCGCTCACCGTCTTAAGACGTTCCGGCAAGGCCTCATCCACCCGTCGGAAATCGGACTCAATCAGGTCGAGGCCCTCGTTGCGTACACGTTGTCGCAGTTGTTCAATGCCCTCGAGCGCGGTGGTCACTTCCTCGGGCGTGACTCCTCCCTCTTCGATCTGCGCCAGCTGCTGCTTGTACTCCAGAATCGCTTGTTCCAATGTGTTAATCTGCGGCGAAATCAACTCAAACTGCTTGAGCAGACTCGTATCGATGGTGAGTTGAAAATCGGTGGGCAGCCCCAGTTCCAGTTTGTATTGATCGAGCGAATCCAGAAACTGCCGCTCAGCATCACGCAGACTGTTCTCTTGCGACGACAGCCGGGTGAGCAATTGGGCCAGATCAAGCGTGACGACCCCGGATTGCGTGCGCGAAAACAGGTTTTCGATGGCCTGTGTCCAGGTGGGATCGTTACTCAACGCCAGCAGCCGCTGGCGTTCACCCGCAGACATTTCTCCACGCCAGGTCAGCCGTTTGCGAATGGCGTCGTGTCGCAGGCGATCGGTCATGTCTTCCGGAATGGCGACGTTTTCCGGTAGCACTTCCAGAGGTTCCGGTTGTGGTTGGGCGCTCACTTCGCGAAGGCGTTCGATCTGGACTGCCAAGGCCAGAATGTTGCCCCGCTGATTCAAGACCTGCTGTTGCTGACGCAACAGGCCCAGATAGCCCCCGCCGTTGCCATTCACCACGATGTCGCTAAAGAAGATTTTGCGAAACCGGGCCAGTGACCGCACATCGTACAAAACCGAGCGTTCGCTCTGCGTTAGGCCTTCCAGAACGATCTTGCGGCCGGCTCCGAGCAGCAGCGGTTGTGTAATCGAATATGACAGCAGGGAGGAAGAACTGGTCTGGTTTTCGCCGGAAAACAGCCACAGCGTGTTATTCGCCAGTTCCAGGGCCCATTGTCCCCCGGTCGGCAAGAGTTGACTGACTCCAAATCGGGAGTTGAATTGCAGATCGTCCCGCACTGAGGGCGTGTTCAAGTAAGTCAACGACGAACCAGGCTCGTTGCGTCCTAACCCCAGGTAACGCACATTAAATTGAAACCGGTCGAACGTCAGCAGCAATGAGGAGAGATAGACATTCTCCATCTGCGTCTGGTATTCGCGGCTATGAATGTTCGAGATTTCGATGGCCTGATCGAGTGTCAGGTTGCGGATCGAAGGAAGTGACGGTCGGGATGCCGTGGGGTCGAGATGCTCGTCGGGTTCTTCCCAACTGGCCTGCTCGATTTTGGGTTCAAACGCAAAATTGGCAAGCCATTGAGGATTCTCCACGGTCATCGAATCGCCGAACGCATGCCAGCTTTTGTAGCCGGGCATTTTGTCGACTTCGTGCATGAAGACGTGAGCCGCGGGGTCGTCTGGTGGCAGTGGCGGCGCATCGGGGTCGGTACCATCGAAGAACCGGCTGCGTGGATCAGGCTCGACGGTGAGTCGGGGCAAATCCCAGCGGGGATCCTGCGTTTTTTCGAGGAGTTGGTTGTAGGTGTCAAAGTCGGCCTGTGAACGCCAGAACATGCGCGAACATCCGGCCATGCCTGTCAATGTGCAGCAGCACAGCGCGGCCATTGCCAGCCGCGTCGTCATGCTGTAAGTGCTTTTCATGAAGAGACTTAATGCACACATGCGGCCTATCCACCCAAGAGAGCGCGCCCCTTCCGAAACCAGTGGGAAGGAGCCGTATCGGTCTATTCGGCGGGTGCGCAATCGCTACTTCAGGAAAATCCGTCAAACTCCGCTTAAACTTCCCAAAACGCATAGGGGGAATTAGATGGATGGCGGGGTGTTGTCCCCGCTTGAAACCCCCACCACAGATTCTGCCGGAACCCGATTCTCGGGCGGTGTGTCGCAGAGGAATCGGTTCCGGGTTGTAAGACTGCTACCGACGACTGGCAGGGCTCGGTACGATGCCTTGTCGTCGAACAGTCAGATTGGAACGGGAAGACGTGGTCTTGAGTATGCATGCCCCCTCCTTCGAGTCATTTTGCCTATTGGCCCAGCAGTACGACCTGGTACCGGTCTACCGCCAATTGATCAGTGATACCTTGACTCCCGTGAGCGCCTATTGCCGGTTGCCACCCAGCGATGACTCGTTTCTGTTTGAAAGCGTGATTGGTGGCGAACGGATTGGCCGTTACAGCTTTCTGGGCGCGGGGCCCTACCTGTGGCTGGAAGCCTACGGCAATCGCGTCCAGCGGCGACAAGGGGGCGAAGTCACGACGTGGGATTGTGCCGATCCGCTGGGCGAGTTGGAGAAACTGATTGCCGCCCACCGTGCCCCGCATCTGCCTGGCCTGCCGCGGTTCAGTGGAGGAGCGGTCGGCTATGCGGGGTACGATACGGTGCGTTATGTCGAAACGTTGACCCAGCCTCCGCCCGATGATCGCCAGCTTCCCGATCTCTCATTTGCTTTCTATGACCGGATGGTGATCTTCGATCATCTGCGGAAAACCGTGCTGGTGGTGGCCCATGCTGATGTGCGCGGCGGCGATCTGCGGGCGGCATATGATCAGGCGTGTCTGCGGGTCGATGAACTCTGTTCCTCACTGGCCCAGCCGCACGATGGCCTGACGCTGACCGATCTTTCACTGACCGGCGATCCCACGATTTCCTACACGGCGAATATGACGCGGGAAGACTACGAAGCCGCCGTGGTCCAGGCGAAGGAGTACATCAAGGCGGGCGATATTTTTCAGGTGGTGCTCAGTCAACGTATGGCAGTGACCACGCAGGCCTCCGCGCTCGATATCTATCGCGCCTTGCGGGTCATCAACCCCAGCCCGTTCATGTTTCTGTTGCGCACGGCAAGTTCCTCCCTGATTGGCAGTTCGCCGGAAATTATGGTCCGCGTGGAAGAAGGCGAGGTTACCATTCGCCCGCTCGCCGGGACACGCAAACGCGGCCAGACCGAAGCCGAAGACCTGGCGCTGGAAGCCGAATTGCTCGCCGATGAAAAAGAGCGGGCTGAACACGTCATGCTGGTCGATCTGGCCCGCAACGATGTGGGTCGTGTGGCTGAGTATGGGTCGATTCAGCTCAGCGATGTCATGAAGGTCGAGCGTTACAGTCATGTGATGCACATCACTTCGAACGTGACGGGGCAGTTGCTGCCCGGCAAATCGGCTCTGGATGCGTTGCGATCGGGACTACCAGCGGGGACGGTCTCTGGTGCTCCGAAAGTGCGGGCGATGGAAATTATCGATGAGTTGGAGCGGCATCGCCGTGGTCCCTATGCCGGGGCGGTCGGTTACCTCGACTTTACCGGGAACATGGATACGTGTATTGCCTTGCGGACGATCGTACTGCAGGGGCAGACGGCGTATGTTCAGGCGGGTGCGGGACTGGTCGCCGACAGCGTTCCCGCGATGGAATACGAAGAAACCCTCAGCAAAGCCCGCGGGTTGATGAAAGCCCTGGAAGTTGCCGAGACGCAACTGCATTGTCTGCGTAAATCCTGATTTCGCGTTGACCGTGAACCGTTCCAGGCAAATAATCAGAAGATTGAACGCACCGGTGGGTTCGGCTTGAGGCCGGGTATTTGCAGCGGAAGTACGAACCGATGGGGACGGGTTGGTTTCAACGCGCAACAGCCGCCCTCAGCCGGGCCGAGCCCATCTCGCAGCGGTACGAGGTGGGCTGCGATTGTGGAGCGCGGCTGACCGGTGTGCGCGTCCCCGTGGCTCAGAAACCCAGTTGCCCCGACTGCGGGACGATCGTGTTCATTCTCCCGGCGACGGTCTATCCCATCCCCTCGTCCGTGCAACGTCGCTGGCAGGGAACGGAGACCCCCGAACGCGTTGTCAGTTTCCCCAAGACCAAAAAATTCCAATCGGTCAGCGAACAGCGGCGCGAAAAGGAGCGAGCCCGAAAAGCCAAGGCCGAACAGGCCATCACCCAGCCGCAGCGGGAACCCGGCAAGCCACTGAGTGAACGCTTACGGAAGCAGATCACACCGCTCCGGTTGCTGATGGTCACCATCATGACGGGCGTCATGCTGACCGGCTGGGTGCTCATCCGCAACGCCCGCTGGGATCGGGCTCAGCGCGAACTCCAGGGCGCTTTGGACCGGGGACATGCCGCCCTGGATGCAGGCGATTTCACCGCGGCGGCGAGCGAATTTCAACAAGCGACCCAGGCGCTCGACATTCTGGGGCGAAACGATGACGTGGCGGCCCAGGTGCGGCGCACCGCCCGGGAAACCTCTGCGGCGGCCCAACTCAGTTCCACATCGCTGATGGAGTCGCTGGAAGCCTGGTTGCAACGGAAACCGGGAACAGCAGCGGCAACGTCATGGAATTCCGAAGCCTGGTACCTGTTCGATGCCGAACTTCGCCCGGCGACGGCCGAGGAATTTGCGGGGAACTCCGGGCCTTTCGTGGTGGATTTGCCGGTGATGGTCGGCAAGACCCCCATCCTGCTCCTCATGGAAGAACCGGCATGGAAGTCCTGGATGGTCACTTCGCCAGAGAAGGCATCACAACGCGTCCTCTTTGCCGCACAACTTCGCCGTGGAGAAATCCCGAACGGCGAGCGTGCGGTGGCACGGGTCTGGCTGAACGACCTGACCGCCATTTTATGGTCCGACACGCAGACCTTCCCGGATTCCGGGTTGCTGGTCGCAGATCCCGACGAAGACACGAAATCGCTGATTGCCAGCCAGCGGGACTACCTGGAGTCGCGACCATGAATCAGGGGCCTTCTCGGTTTTTCAGAAGCATCCCAGCCGCATGGTGTTGGCTCTGCCTGCTGCTGATTCCAGAACTGGCATTCGCGATTGAACCATTATGGTCGATCGAACGGCTCAATCAGTCGAAGGCGGAATGGCCCAATTTGACGACGTCGGGCTTGCGCATCGAAGGCCGGGTCGCCTCGCAGATCAAAGGCCAGCTGCGCTATCAGAAATGCGACCTGACATTTCGCCTCACGCCGGAACTCGAACGTCGGCTGACACAGTCAAAGAACCTGGAAGTGACGGGGCAAATCCGTCGCGTGGATGGCCAGTTGATTTTTGAAGTCACCGCCGTGACACCGCAACCGGGAGACCTCGATCAATTCCGTTCGCGCGAAGCCGCACTGAAGAACCCCAAGCCCAACGACTGGTATGAACTCGCCGAGTGGGGCATCGCTCGCGGTAAGTTCTATGCCGATGAAGAACTGCAAGCCGTGGCGGTTGCCGCCCGCGCGCGCGGCGTCGCGGCCGAATGGGCACAATTGGCCCGTGACGACTATGCCGGGCGGTTCGAGTTGATCGGTAAGGCCACCGGCTTCGCCTTACCGGAACTGCTGATCGACGACCTGCGTCATGAGGCGTACCGTCTGTGGTGGATACAGGCGACGCCCGTTTCCAACCCGCAGCCTGCTGTGCTCAAAGCTCTGGAAACCCAGTTGCGGCGCGACTGGCCGGAAGCTCTGGTTCCCGGTTCTCCATTCCCCACGGAACTGCAGGCCCAGTATCTGCAAGACCCACTCGCCATCTATCACGCCGCAGACCCGGGCCAGCGGCAAATTCTGCGACGCTTGTTCGCCGCAGAAGTGCAGCTCAAACAACTCGATCTGCAGATGGCGGCCAATGGCAGCAATGGTCGCGAAATCGCGGAGCAGGTGGAAATTCTGGTTCCCGAGCGCAAGGTCATCGCAGAGCGCTACCGTGATGCGGCCTTGATGTACCGCTTGAATGAGATCGCGACTGCATCGCGCGCTGAGGCCCTCGATCTGGCCGAACGCTTTCGCGGACGCAACCTGCCTCAACAGGCGAGCGAGACGCTGCTCCGCTGGCTGACCGAAAAGGAACGCCGACTGCGCCCCGAAACCGCTCCCGAACTGATCGAACTGGCCGACGATTACCTCGCGTTACTCAACGACGAATCGCGCGCCGCCAGCTTGTTAACCGAGGCCCATAAACGCGAACCCGAATCGGCCGAAGTGCTGCGGCGGTTCCAGCAACTCAACTATGTCTACGACGGCGTGCAATGGAAAAAATCACGTCAGGTCGCGAAACCGACCGCCGATCCCACCGAGACCGCACTGCCGCACCAACTCGCAAAAGGGATGACGATGGTGCAACTCCAGCAGATGCTGGGCGAACCTACCTCCCGTCAGCGGGTCGCGACCGCCGCCGGGATCGAGCAATTCTGGACGTATGGCCGCAATGGTGAGGGTTCCCGGTTAGTCATCGAGTTGCAGCAACTCGACCGCGACGCCCCGTACCGAGTCCGCAATTTCTACAGTCGTTAAGCCAACGGCTACTTGACCCGCACCAGCTTCATCAGGCGGCCGGAGACGTTCCAGTCCTGCACGTAGAGGTTGCCGTCTTTGTCCCAGTACGAGCCGTGCGTGCCGCTGAAGACCCCTTCGACCCATTGATCCTGCGGCACGTTGAAGTTGCCGCGCTTGCTCGGATCGGCGTTGTGACCCAGCACCGCCATGATGGTGTTGCTCTTATCGAGAATCACCAGCCGTCCATGCAGATCGGGAACCGACACGTAGTCTCCCTGAACCGCGACCGAGGTCGGCATGCCCAGGCCGGTCACCACTTCTTCAATGAATTCGCCTTCGAGTGTGTAGTGCAGCAACCGGCCCTTCGGCGTGTGATTGCGGTCACAGATCAGCAGCCGTGGCGGATCGTAACGGGTGTCGAGCGTCATGCCGTGGGCGGTGTTGAACTCTTTCATGCCGTTCCCCTTCACGCCGAAGTGGGACAGGTACTTGCCGGTTTTGTCGAACTTGAAGATGTGGTTGCTGGCGTAGCCATCGGAGAGAATGATGTCGCCATTGGGTGCGACGGTGATCGCCGTCGGTGCGAACTTCGTCAGCTTCAGGCCCGACTCTTCCGGGAACTTGAGCGTGAGCAGAATGTCGCCAGTTTCCGCGTGGAATTTGATCCCTTCGGCTGCCGCATTGCGGGCTCCATAGATGAACTCCGCATCACCCTCGTCACGAATTTCCATGTCGTGAATGTTCGAGTACTGATCGCCAACAAATCGCCGGACCACCTTACCTTCGGGACTGAAGACGAAGACACCCATCTGGGCGCTGGTGTAGATGTTGCCCGCTTTGTCGATGACCACGCCACCGTGAGTGGGGCCGATCTGCGACTTGCCGTCTTCACCGAGTCCCCAACCGGGAACGGTTTCAAACGTCATGATGCCGCAGCCCATGCGGACGGGCTTCGCTAACTCGGCGGACCACACGCATGAGGCAGAGAGCGCGAGGGACAGGGCTAACCCAAAGCAACGCAACATGGCAGCATCCTCAGAGAGTCGAGAACGGATCGGCGCGAGACGACAGTGATGTTCGCAGTATCAACTGCTGAGATGGCGTTTGCAACCACCGACAGGAGTTCCTGTCTGGCCTGAATGTCGGTCGCTGGCTGTCGCGTGGAGACTTCGGCTATGCTGGCGGCTTCCCATCGAATCTCGCGACTCTGAGGTCATCACAATGCGTGCGTTGTCTCGTGGTTGGATTCTCACCTTCGGTTGCCTCCTGACAGGTAGCGGGTTGGTATTGAGTGCAGCGGAACCCTTTGCCGAGGTACACAACACCGAGCCCTCGAAGGAACCGCTGCTCTCTCCGCAGGAGGCACTGAAGCGACTGCGGCTGCCGCCGGGCTTTCAGGCGACGCTGTTCGCCGCCGAACCCGATGTGCGTCAGCCGATTTCGATGACGTTCGATGCCGCTGGCCGCATGTGGATCGCGGAAAACTACACCTACGCCGAGCAACCACTGCGGTTCGAGAAGAAACTGCTCGACCGCATCATTGTGCTGGAAGATGCCAATGGCGACGGGAAGTCGGACAAGCGGACGGTCTTCTTCGATCAGCTCAAAGGCCTCTCCAGCGTCGAGGTCGGTTTTGGGGGCGTCTATGCGTTGGCGCCGCCGCTCCTCTTCTTCATTCCCGATGCCGATCGCGATCTAAAACCCGATGCCGACCCCGTCGTTGTGCTGGACGGTTTCGAGATTGGTCCCTCGAACACGCATAACTTTGCGAATGGGTTGAAGTGGGGGCCCGATGGCTGGCTGTATGGCCGCGTTGGCATCACCGCGCCGGGTAAGATCGGCCGACCTGGCACGCCAGACGATCAACGTGTTCCCGTGGGCCCGAGCATCTGGCGTTATCATCCGGTCACGCATGCGGTCGAAGAAGTCTGCACGGGGACCACGAACCCCTGGGGTCACGACTGGAACGAACATGGCGAGCTGTTTTTCATCAATACGGTGATCGGGCACCTCTGGCATGTGCAGCCCAACGCGCATTACCGCCGCATGTTCGGTGCCGATCGCAATCCGTATGTCTATCAGGTCATCGAACAGACCGCCGACCACTTTCACTGGGACACCGCCGAAGCCTGGAACGAGGCCAAGAAAGGCGTGTCAGACACTACCTCGGCAGCAGGTGGGGGGCATGCTCACTGTGGCATGATGATCTACCTCGGCGACAACTGGCCCACCGAGTACCGGGGCAAAGTTTTCACGCTCAACATGCACGGTTATCGTGTGAATGTCGATAACCTCGAACAAGAGGGCGCGACCTATGTGGGTCATCATGACAAGGACATGATCTTCTCGGACGACCCGTACTTCCGGGGCACCGAAATCACCTATGGCCCCGACGGTGGCGTGTTCATCGCCGACTGGTCCGATGTCGGCGAGTGTCATGAAAACGACGGCGTGCATCGCACTTCCGGCCGCATCTATAAGATCACGTATGGGGAACTACAGTCGGCGCCGGCGCACGACCTTCATCAGCTTTCCTCAATGGAACTGGTGGAAGTGATCAAGTCGGCGAATGAATGGCCCGTTCGTCAGGCCCGCCGACTGTTGCAAGAGCGACAAGCACAAGGAGAGGATCTGACGGCGGTCGTTGCCGCGTTGCGTTCGGAATCGGAGAAGGAATCGAATATCCCCCAGAAACTGCGGTATCTTTATGCTCAGCACGCGGCGGGTGGCACAACCACCGAGTGGCTGAAAGTACAACTCCTGCACACCGACGAACATATTCGCGTTGCTGCGCTGAGGTTACTGTCGGAACAGGCCGATGCGAATCAGCAGGCCAACGATCTCACCCGCATGGCGACACGCGATATCTCCGGTTTGGTGCTATCGACCTTGGCCTCGGTTCTGCCGAAGTTTCCCGAACAGACGCGCTGGAAGATCGCGACCGCATTGGGTCAACGGGCCGAATTCTCACGCGACCCGGTCTTCCCGCTGATGGTGTGGTACGGCATCGAACCCGTAGTGCCGAGGAATCCCAAAGCCGCGATCACATTTGCAACGGGCATTCATCTACCGCTCGTCCGGCAGTTCACATCGCGTCGATTGGCGCAGGACTGGGACAAGCTCTCTCCCGCCGATGCGGAAGCCCTTGTTACCGCCTTGAAGACCGCCGACAACTCACAACGCCGCGACTTGCTGACTGGCCTCAACGATGGCTTGCGTGGTTGGCGTAAAGTGAACCCGCCCGCGGGTTGGTCCGACGTTCAAATGCTGCTGGCCAAGAGTCCCAGCGCCGATGTGCAGCAATTGACGCGTGAACTCAGCGTCGTCTTCGGCGATGGCCGGGCGATGGACGAACTCCGCAAGATTGCACTTGCCGGAGATGCTGATATCGCCACGCGCCGCTCGGCGATTGCTTCGCTCATCGAGGCCAAACCCGACGACTTGGGGAACGTCTTGCGCTCGATTCTGAACGATCGCGACCTGTCTCCTGAAGCGATTCGTGGGCTGGCGACGGTCGATGAAAAGGACACAGCACAGTTACTGATCGGCAAGTTCAATGGCTTCTACCCGGCGGGCAAGGAAGCCGCCATACAAACGCTTGCCGCGCGACCGGCCGATGCACTCGCACTCGTCTCTGCCATCTCTACGGGCAAGATTGAACGGACCTATGTGCCGGTCTATCTCGTCCGGCAGATGCAGAATTATGATCACGCCGAACTGAAAGATCTGGTGCAGAAAACCTGGCCGGAACTGCCGCCCATCACCGCCGACAAAAAGCAGCGCATCGAAAGCTTCAAACAGAAACTCTCTACGGAGGCTAAGGCCCACGCCGACCTTTCCGCCGGTCGGGCCTTGTGGGAGAAGTCCTGTGGAAAATGCCATCTGCTCTTTGGCGAAGGGGGGAAGATCGGCCCGGATCTGACCGGCGCACAGCGGCACAATCTCGATTATCTGCTCGAGAACGTGGTCGATCCTTCAGCGACGTTGCTGCCCCAATTTCGCATGACAACCATTGTGATGGATGATGGCCGCGTACTGAATGGCGTGGTGATCTTGAAGACCGAACAAACGTGGCAGGTGCAGACGGCGACCGATTTGGTCACCGTGCGGGTTGCCGAAATTGATGAGCACGCCGCGACTACGCAATCGCTGATGCCCGAAGGTTTGCTCGATCTGCTGACACCAGACGAAGCGCGGAACCTGCTGGGCTATGTCATGTCGCCGCGGCAGGTGCCCAAGCCCGATGATCCGGCGACATCTTCGGGCCGTTAGCGACTCGAACCGTGTGCCGCCAGGGTGCCATGTCTACTGCGAGATCGAGAACAGATGCTGAACGGTCGTCACATTTCGCTGATGGGAATTCTGATACTGCTCATCACGCTGGGTGTGATGTTCTACCAGTTGATGGCCCCGTTTCTGTTGCCCTTGTTTCTGGCGGCGGTCACGGCGATTGTCGCGCAGCCGCTGCACCTGTGGCTGCTGGCGAAGACTGGTCAACGACGGGCCATTGCGGCAGGGGGGACCACCGCGATACTGGTCAGTGCGGTGTTGCTGCCCGCGTTGGTCATCACGGTCTTGTCGTCGCTACAACTGGTGGGCTTCGTGCAGCAGGTGTTTTCGGTCGAAGCGATCAACAAGCAACAAGCGTGGCAGAACCATGTGGAACCGGTGCTACAGACGGTGGCCTCCTGGATTCCCAATTACACGGCCGATCAGTTGGAGGAAGACGCCACAGCGAATCTGAAGGCTGTCGCGGATCGGTTGGCGGGCAACACCATGAAGCTGGCGTCATCCACTGTGGGAGCCCTGGTGACGTTGCTGGTGGCGGTATCGGTCTTTTTGGTCGCGCTGTACTACTTTCTCGCCGATGGCCGAGCGCTCGCCATGAGCATTCGTGAACTCATCCCGGTCGATAGAGAGCAGCAATCGCGGATGACGCATGAGTTCACGAAGGTGACGCGGGCCGTCGTGACGGCGACGTTGCTGGCCGCGATTGTGCAGGGCTTGATGACCGCGGTGGCCTTGCAGTTTCTGGGCTTTGGCCACTTTCTGGTTTTCCTGGTGATCGCCACCATTGCCGCGATGATTCCCATGGTCGGGGCGTGGATGGTGTGGCTCCCCTGTTCGATCATTCTCGCCACCCAGGGACATTGGGGTAGTGCGATCGGCCTGGCGCTGTATGGCAGCCTGGGTGTCAGCATGGCCGATAACGTCGTGCGCATGTACATCCTCAATACCGATGCCCAGTTGCATCCGCTGCTGGCACTGGTCAGCGTGCTCGGCGCTCTCGATGTCTTCGGGCTCTGGGGCATCTTCATCGGTCCCATCGTCGCCAGTTGTTTCACCGCCGCGTTGCAAATCTTTAACCAGGAAGTCCGGAAGATTGCCCAGGAACGGCAGGATTCCGTGACTCCGGTGCCACACACACCCTCTTCGTGAAGGCGACACCATGCGCATGGCCATTCTCTTCAGTCTCTGCCTGATCTGCGCTTTTGCAAGTGCCGATGAACACAATCAGCGACTCGACATCTATTTCATCGATGTCGAAGGGGGAGCGGCGACACTCATCATAACGCCGCAAGGCGAATCGCTGCTGATCGATTCCGGTTATCCCGACTACGGTAACCGTGACCGCGATCGCATTCTGCATGTGCTGAAAGATGTCGCGAAGCGCGACAAACTCGATCATGCCCTGGTGACCCATTGGCATCTCGACCACTACGGCAACCACGCTGCTCTTGCTGCGCAGGTGAAGATCGGCACCTTCTGGGATCGCGGCATTCCCGACACACTGATGGAAGATGCCAAGTACGAAGAGCGCGTGGCACTCTACCGGGCGGCATCGCAGAATCAGTCGAAGACCTTGAAAGCCGGGGATTCGCTGCCACTCAAATCCGGAACCACGCCCCTGGCGATCAAAGTGATCACCGCCAGTGGTGAAGTGATTCCGAATGCCGGATCGGCCAATCCGTTCGCGGATCGGCATGTGCCCCAGGAAGACGACCCCACCGACAACGCCAAAAGCATCAGCCTGCTCTGGTCCTTCGGCAAATTCCGTTACCTGTGTTGTGGCGATCTCACGTGGAACACCGAAGCCAAACTGATGACGCCCAATAACCCCATCGGTCAGGTGGACCTCTTCATGGTGACGCATCATGGTCTGCACGTCAGCAACAATCCGGCGATGATTCTGGCCATTGACCCGCGTGTCGCGGTCTACTGTAATGGCCCAACCAAAGGGGGCAGTGCCCAATCTTTGGCAGCGTTGAAAGAGTGCGCGTCATTGCAGGCGATCTATCAACTCCATCGCAATGTGAAGTTGAGTGACGCCGAGCAAGCGTCCGCCGAATTTATCGCCAATCTTGCTGAAACCGCTGACTGCAAGGGCGTCTGGGCCAAGGCGTCCGTCGCACCGGATGGCAACAGTTACACCGTGGAAATCTCGGGACGGTCCGCGAAGACGTATCAGGTTCGATAGCGAGAATGCATGAAACGTGTGGTCAGACAGATGCTGACCACACGTTCGATTTCATGCACGCGTACTCATCTTCAATTACGGCAGAATCACCTGATCGATAATGTGAATGACCCCGTTCGAGGTGACAATGTCAGTCTTCACCACGTTCGCGGCATCGACCATCACCTTACCGTCTTTGACGGTGATCTTGGCAGCCTTGCCCTGCACGGTTTTCGCTTCCTTGAGCTTTACCACGTCGGCGGCCATCACTTTGCCAGAAACCACATGATAGGTGAGGATTTCGACCAGCTTCTGCTTGTTTTCTGGCTTCAGCAGCGTTTCGAGAGTGCCGGCGGGCAACTTGGCAAAGGCTTCATCGGTCGGGGCGAAGACCGTGAACGGGCCTTTGCCCTTCAGCGTGTCGACCAGGTCGGCAGCGGTCAGTGCCGCGGCGAGAGTCTTGAACTGACCAGCAGCCACAGCGGTATCAACGATGTCCTTGGCAGGCTCCGCAGCAACAGCCGCTGAGGACAATGCCATCCAGCCAGCCGCAGCCAGCATCCACGAACGACGATTCCACGCGAACATCAGAACATTCCTTGAGCGAGGGACTCGGGGGACTGCGCGCAACTTGCCCGCAATCACAACGTAAAGAGAATTCGCCAGGCCGTGGCGAAGAGGGGTGTGCGATCAGTCCGTAACCAGACTTGATCGCGGCAACACAGGTTTCTAGTGCGAACCGTTCAAATCGACCACTGATTTTTCTTGCGAAGAAAAAGTCACACAGCAAGAAAAACTGACAGTGGCAGGAAAAGTCTCAAGAGATTGTCCAGCCAACCTTGTCTGGCAAGTGCCATTCGGGAGATGATCACGGGTTGAGTTACTCAAACCTAGGCACTGGGTCAGTTTGATTGTGCCGGGGCGGGGGCCCCGGCCATTAGTGGTAAGCGTCGAATGATTTTCAAAGTTCGGGGCCCCCGCCCCGACTGATCCAATTTGAAACAGACCCACTAAGCAAACCTAGGAAGCTCGCCATGTGCTGGCTGGTCTTGATCACCACGCTGATTACGCAATCAGGCAATGCTGCCGGTTCGGCCCAGCCCGATGCAATCTCGGGTGTCGTGCTGACCTTGATGGAGCAGGCCGATGTTCCCACCCGCGAAGCTGGCGTGCTGCTGCACATCGCCGCGAAGGAAGGCCTGACCGTCGAAGCCGGACAAGTCCTCGGGCAGATCGACGATGCCGATGCGCGATTGCGCATGCAGAAAGCGCGAACCGAGTTGGCACAGATGCAGGCCGCCGCCGAGAACGATATCAAGGTCCGCTTCGCCAAAAAGTCGGCCGATGTGGCCGTCGCTGAGTTACAGCGGGCGAAAGACGCCGCCGAGAAATTCGATCGCAGCGTCTCGCAGACGGAACTCGATCGGCTGCAACTGCTCGCCGAGAAATCGAAGCTGGAGGTTGAACAGGCCCATCTCGATTTTGCCTTCGCCGGGTTGGCCCGCGATTTGAAACAGCACGATGTACAGCTTGCGGAACTCAGTCTGCAGCATCGGCAAATCAAGGCCCCCATCACGGGTATGGTGGTGCAATGGCGCAAGCAACCAGGTGAATGGGTGGAACCCGGTCAACCGGTCGTCCGCATCATCCGGTTGAACACACTGCGCGCGGAAGGCTTTGCCCCAGCCAACCTGCTCAATTTGCAGAAAGTCGGCACCCGGGTGACCTTGACCGTCGATCTGCCCCAGCGTCCCGCGACGAAGTTCAGCGGCGAACTGGTCTACGTGAGCCCCGAAATCGACCCCATCAACGGGCAGGTCCGCTTCTGGGCGGAAATCCAGAATCCCCAGCTCGAACTGCGGCCCGGACAACTCGGCAGCCTGGTTCTCGAGGGGAAAAAATAGGTGGTGTTGCCCTGTTTCCTCGGCTGAGGCAGGTCATTCAGCGGAAGGCAACCGGAATTCGGACAACGCACGCGGCATCGGTGACGGCTGTCTCTGCCTGCGATATACTGCACGCTTCGGGCCGAACAGGCGTTTCGCGTCGTGTTGGTCGAGTGTGATATCACCGCAGTTGAGCTGGGATGGTGGCATGTTAACGGTAGCACCGGGAAAAACCCGCATCGGGTGGATCGGAACAGGGGTGATGGGGTCGAGCATGGTCGGCCACCTGATGGCCGCCGGGTACTCGGCGACGGTGTACAACCGCTCCAAAGTCAAAACCGAACCCCTGATTGCCAAAGGGGCGAAATGGGCCGACACGCCCAAAGCCCTCGCTGCCCAGTCCGACGTGATCTTTTCGATCGTCGGTTTCCCGGCGGATGTGCGCGAAGTCCTGCTCGGCACTGAGGGAGCTCTCGCCGGTGCCGCGGCGGGAGCCATTCTGGTCGACATGACCACCAGCGATCCGACACTCGCCATCGAAATTGCGAACACCGCGAAGACCAAAGGTGTCTACAGCGTCGACGCACCGGTCTCTGGCGGCGACATCGGGGCCAAGAATGCGGCGTTGTCGATCATGATCGGCGGTGACAAGGAAGTCGTCGAGACGTTGCAGCCGCTGTTTGCCTGCATGGGCAAGACCATGGTGCATCAAGGGCCGGCTGGTGCGGGTCAGCATACGAAGATGGTCAATCAGATTCTGATTGCCACCGGGATGATCGGTGTTTGTGAAGCGTTGCTGTACGGCTACAAAGCGGGCCTCGACCTGCCGACCGTGCTGCAATCGGTCGGTTCAGGGGCCGCGGGCAGCTGGTCGCTGACGAACCTTGGTCCGCGGATGATGAACAACAATTTCGATCCGGGATTCTTCGTCGAGCACTTCATCAAGGATATGGGGATCGCGCTCGCCGAAGCGAAGAAGATGGGGCTGTCGCTGCCCGGTTTGGCACTTGCCGAGCAACTCTACCTGTCGGTGAGGGCCAAGGGTTGGGGCCGCAACGGCACGCACGCGTTGTTGCTCGCACTCAGTGAAATGTCGGGCGTCGACTGGCGGAATCGGTAGTGATACATTATCACGTGCTTAATTTCGCTCCAGCAATTACTGAGGTTGAAGAACATGGCCATTGTTGCTCCATCAAGTGCAGATGAAATTGCTCTTGTAGAAGAGGAAACGGCTGCTGAACTGGAATTAGAGCAAGAGCGTGAAGAAGACCTGAGCGGAGCCGGCGACTACTCAATCACAAGCTACGGTGCTGATTACCCTGTTGACGCACTCGTGAAGAGAATGCGTAATGGCGATATTTTCGTACCTAAGTTCCAGAGAAAATACGTCTGGTCACCGGCTAAGGCATCTCGATTCATTGAGTCTTTGCTGATGGGGCTTCCAGTACCGGCAATCTTTCTTTCCAAAGACCCCGATGACCAACGGTTGCTAGTTATCGATGGGCAGCAGCGGCTCAATTCGCTGCGTCTCTTCTATGACGGTTATTTCGATCCAGAAGCAAAGCGAAATTCGTTTGCACTTGAAGGGGTGAGCAAACGCTTTCGCGGAATGACGTATGCCACACTCTCCGATGAAGATCGGCGTCGATTGGATGACTCGCTGATTCATGCCATTATTGTTAAGCAAGATGACCCTGCACCAGGTTCTGAGCAAACATCCTCTCCGTCTAGTGTTTATCACCTTTTTGAAAGGCTTAACACCGGCGGCATCTTGCTTCATCCGCAAGAAATTCGCGCGTGCATTTTTCAGGGAGCCTTGACGGATCTGCTTACATCGCTCAATTCATTGCCGACTTGGCGGACTTTATTCGGGAAAGCCCATCTGCACATGAAAGATGAAGAGGCAATCTTACGTTTCTTTGCGCTTTATGAAAATGCAGATCAATACACCAAGCCCATGTCCGAATTCTTGAATCGGTACGCGCAGCGTAATCGACGTCTCTCAGATCGCGAGGCGAATAATTGGCGGAAGCAATTTACTGAAACGGTAGAAACGGTGCTACATAAGCTTGGACCAACAGCCCTTCGTCCTGTAAGGGTATTCAATGCGGCTTTTTGCGATGCCGTTCTTGTCGGTGTAGCAAATCGACTTCGTAAGGGACCAACCGTTGCTTCAGACACTGTTTGGAAAAAAGCATTCGAAGCCCTAAAAGCAGACCAGGTTTTCAAGGAAGCTTATACTACCGGAACAACGCAAGCCGACAAGGTTAACGCCCGGTTAGCGAAGGCGATCGCTGCGTTCGGAAAGCTAAAATGAAGTCAGTACAAGTCGTAGCTCATCGTGATCGAATCGACGCTATTTTTGAAGCAGTAAAACCTGCAGGGCTCGATCCTGCGATTATGAACCACATGGCGAGGTATCTTTGTGTTCTGTCCTCAGGCTTCGTTGAAGAGGCTGTTCGGTTGATCGTTTCGGATTATGCAAGTCGTAAATCTAACGACCAGGTTGCTCAGTTCGTACGCCGTAAACTTGACGGCTTCATCAACCCCAAACTCAATAAGATATTCGAGCTAGTTGCAGATTTTGATCCAGATATGAGAATGCGTCTGGAGTCGTGCATGCCGGATGATGTGCGTGCCGCTATCGACGGAGTAGTTGATAACCGACACCGTATTGCTCATGGAAAAGATATTGGAATCGGGATGCCAACGATCAAGAATTATTGGGCAAATGTCGTCCGAGGGGTGGAAATATTGGAGCAGTTGTTCTCTTAGTTGGTCGAGTTATGAACAAGAATAGTGACTCCTCTGGCTGCTATCGTAATCAAGGGTATATTTCAATGTCTCGCAAAGGTGAACAGTTCGCAGGGTTGACCGTGGCCATCGTCACGCCGTTCAAGGCTGGCAAGGTCGATGAAGTCGCGCTGAAGAAGCTCGTGGACTGGCACATCGCGGAAGGGACCAACGGCCTGTGCCCCGTGGGCACCACCGGCGAAAGCCCGACACTGACACATGAAGAGCATGAGCGCGTCATTGCCATCGTTTGCCAGCATGCGGCCGGTCGCATCAAAGTGATGGCGGGGACCGGGTCGAACAGCACGTCAGAAGCCATCGAACTGACGAAGTTCGCAAAGAGCGTTGGGGCGGATGGCGCGATGATGGTCGCGCCGTATTACAACAAGCCGACGGGTGAAGGCTTCTATCAGCACTACAAGGCGGTGGCGGAAGCGGTCGATATTCCGATCATTCTGTACAACATTCCGGGACGCACCGCGAAGAACATGGAACCCGACGTGGTCGCCCGCATCGCCGAGATTCCCAATGTGGTGGCGATCAAGGAAGCGACCGGATCGATGGATCAGGCGTCTCGCACGCTCGCCGAAACGAATCTCACAGTGCTCTCGGGCGATGACAGCCTGACGCTGCCCCTGATGGCCTTGGGAGCGAGCGGGATTGTCTCGGTCGTGGGAAACATCGTTCCGAAAGACATGCTGACCCTGTTGGCGGCATTCAAGGCGGGCCAGCTCGCGGAAGCCCAGGCGGCCCATTACAAGTTGTTCACACTGTGCCGTGACATGCTGGGACTGGCGACAAACCCGATTCCCGTGAAAGCCGCCATGCAGATGCTCGGCCGCGATACCGGCGAACTCCGTTTGCCAATGACCCCGTTGGGCGAAGCCGAAGCCCGCACACTGCGGCAGACGCTGGTGAGTTACGGCCTGTTGTAATGCCGAAGCCGCGTAGACGAGGCATGAAATCGCAGGCGTTAACATGGACTCTGGTCGTTCCGCGTGACACAATCTGGGAACATTTTCCTTCCGTTCCTAGAGTCAATGCGTTCGCCTGGAGATCTCCCCGTGGTATTTGGCATGTTCGGCCGCAAAGGCGGCGATAGTAGCGACGATGAAGACGATGAAGACATCGAACTCGTCTCGTTTCAAGGGGCCTTGAACGGTAAAGATGTCGATCTGGCCGCCAATGGTCGACTCGCACAAGCCGGATTGATTCCCGCGAAAGAACTCGTCACCGATGCCCTGCAGCGCCGCGCCGAGCAGGCGAAAGTGGAACTCAAGGGCGAACGGGCACAGGTCACGCTGTATGTCGACGGCATTCCTTATTCGGGGGGGAAGCTGGCCAAGCCGCAGTTTGTCGCGGTCACACAGATGCTCAAGCTGCTGGCCGGTCTCGACCCCAAGCTGAAAGGGCAGCGTCAGAACGGCGGAATCAAGGCCGACTACCAGGGCCTGCCCTACGAAATCACGGTGGATGCCACGCCGCAGCCCGATGGTGCCGATCGCGTGGTGCTGCGCACGCGCAACCTCAAGGCCAAAATGAGCACGATGGAAGAACTCGGCTTCCCCGCCGCGCTCAAAGCAACGTTGCGTGAAATTTCCTCGCGACGGCACGGGTTAATCATCGTCGCCGGTCCCTCCGGATCCGGCATCACCACCACGTCCTTTGCGTTTCTCAAAGGTCTCGACCTGTACATGTACTCGGCGTTTACCATCGTCGAGATGGGGAGCCGCGAAGTCTACAACGTCCAGAAATTTGAGCGGAACGAGGGAGACGACTATCAGTTTACCATGGAACGCATGATCCGTTCGGAAGCCGACGTCATCTTCATGCATCCCATCGATGGTCCCGAGATGGCCAAGAACGCGGCCGCCGTCGCCGACCGGATTACCATCCTCTCCGAGATGACCGCGAAAGATGCCGCCAGTGGCATCGTGCAGTTCCGTGAATGGATTGGCGACCCGGCGAAAATGGCCGAGTTGCTGGAAGGCTTCTTCAGTCAGAAGCTGATCCGTACCTTGTGCGTGAGTTGCAAGGAAGCCTTCCGTCCGAACCCCAAGCTGCTCGCGAAAGTCGGTTTGCCCCCTGAAACCAAGGTGCTGTACCGCAAGCCCGAACCAGAACCCGATCCCAAAACCGGCGAACTCCCAGACCCCTGCGAAAAATGCGGCGGCTTGGGTTACCTCGGCCGCATCGCGATGGTGGAGTACATACTTGCGTCGGAAACTGTCAAGAAACTGATCGCCGAGGGGGCCTCGGCCGACCAGATCAAAGCCCAGGCTCGCGCGGAAGGGATGCAGACGCTGCACAAAGATGGTCTGCGGCTGGTCGCTGAAGGCAAAACATCGCTCGAAGAGCTGCAGCGCATCTTTAAAGCGGGTTAGGTTTCAGATTCAAGCACCAAAGCTCAAATCCAAAATCCCAAGGAAGTTCCAATCCGAAAAATCCAAACGAGTTTCCATCGAACGTCCTCGGGCGAAAACTTCCTTGAGGGCTTCTGAGATGATTTGTGACTTCAGATTAATACGATTCAGGCGCCGAGAAATCCCTGTTTAGCGATTTTGTATTTGGAGCTTCCTTGGGATTTTGAATTTGAGATTTGGTGCTTCCCTTTACCGGAGTTCCACATGTCGTCTGTCGTGCTCGCGATCGACCAGGGAACCACGTCCAGCCGTACCATTCTCTTCGGACGAAATGGTCGGCCGGTCTCCACGGCTCAGCAAGAGTTCCCCCAGATTTATCCGTCGCCGGGCCATGTCGAGCATGACCCGGAAGCCATCTGGTCGAGCCAGTTGGCGACGGTGCGAAGTGCGATCGATCAGGCGAAGATCAACGTCACCGATATCGCCGCGATTGGTGTCACCAATCAACGGGAAACGACGATTCTATGGGATCGCCAGACCGGCCGGCCCATTGCGAACGCCATCGTCTGGCAAAGCCGCATCACCGCGCCACGGTGCGAAGAGTTGAAGCGTGATGGTGTCGAACCGGTGATCCGGCAGAAAACTGGATTGGTGCTCGACGCCTACTTCTCTGGCACCAAGATCGCTCACTTGCTGGAGACCATTCCCGGAGCGCGTGCCGCCGCCGAACGGGGCGATGTGCTGTTCGGCACCGTGGAGACGTTTCTGCTCTGGCGACTCTCGGGGGGCAAACTGCACATCACTGATGCCTCGAATGCCAGTCGTACGTTGCTCTGCAACATCCACACTCTCGCCTGGGACGACGAACTGCTCAAGATCTTCAACGTCCCCCGCGCGATGCTGCCCGAGATCCGTGGTTGCAGCGAAATCTATGGCGAGACCGATCCACAACTGTTCGGCAAGGCGATCCCCTTGGCCGGCGCGGCGGGCGATCAGCAGGCCGCCACCTTCGGACAGGTCTGCTTTGAACCCGGCAACGCCAAGAACACTTATGGCACCGGTTGCTTCATGCTGATGAATACCGGTCACGCTGCCGTCGCCTCGCAACATGGCCTCATCACCACGGTCGCGTGGAAACTGGGCGATGAGGTGACCTACGCACTGGAAGGCTCGATCTTCATTGCTGGGGCCGCCGTGCAATGGCTGCGCGATGGACTAGGCCTGGTCGCATCCGCCGCCGAGACCGAGCAACTGGCCGCGTCGTTGACGAGTAATGACGGCGTCTACTTTGTGCCGGCCTTCGTGGGTCTCGGTGCCCCGTATTGGGATTCCGATGCCCGTGGGTTACTGATTGGCCTGACGCGCGGCACCACGCGGGCCCATCTGGCCCGGGCTGCGCTCGAGGCAATGGCGTATCAGACACGCGATGTCCTCACCGCGATGCAGGCCGATGCCGGTGTCCCGCTTTCGGCCCTCAAGGTCGATGGCGGCGCGACGGCCAATAACTGGCTGGTACAGTTTCAGGCCGACATGCTCGGCGTCCCCGTGCAACGCCCCGTGGTGCAGGAGACCACCGCATTGGGGGCGGCGTATCTGGCCGGTCTCGCCGTCGGATACTGGCAAGATCTCGATGATCTGCGTCAGAACTGGGCTCTTGATCGCGAATTCAAGGCGACCTGTGATCTCATCGCCGCCGATCGCCGTTATGCCGCCTGGCAAGCCGCCGTGACCCGTTCCCGCGGGTGGCTGACAGCGAGCATGGGCTGACCGATCACCAACAGCAGATCTGATCGTTCGGCCTGACTACCGCTGACCATCTGACACATACACATCCGCGGTATACGGCGTGGTCATTTCCTTGAGGAACTCATAGCGGCCGTTGAGTTCACCGGCGTCGCGGAGTTCGCGGAAGACGACGCGGGGCGACGCGGCGAGGCAGCGCTGCTGCAACTTGGTCTGCCGTTCGCCGTATTCATCACCCTCATCCGCATCGTCATCCTCGTCATCGTTTTCCTCGTCTGCCATATTCACGTACAGCATCAACTGCTCGGGAGATGTCTGCTCGTGAATAAAGACCAGGCGATCGCGTTTCTTTTCGTATTCGCTCAGCGACATGTTCGAGCCTTCGGTGAACGCCGTTCGCAGTTGCTCATCGATATGCTGGGCGATGCGCATCCGCCAGGTCTGTTGCACCATTTCGCAGTGATCTTCCGAGAACTCACCACCTCCCATTTCCACGCAGCGGCGGACTTCCTCTTCCGTCACGCCGCCGCGGTCAATCCGCCACTGCATTTCTTCGTTGTAGAATTTCACGAACCGCGATGCGAACGTATCGGCGGTGATGTGGGCGGCGATCGGACGATCGGCGATTTCGAGCCGAAAGCGTTCCCAAAGGGCCGCGATCTGTTCCCCTGGGAAGAACCGCGCATCGCGCTGGGGCGGTTGATCTAACCCCGAAGTCTGCTGGCAGTTGGAAAAGGAGAGGGATGTTCCGTCGGCGAAGAAGGCACAGTATTCGACCCAGACGTTGAGCAGCGGATGATCGTAGACCACGACATCAATGCGACGGTCGGAGTGGAATAACGACCGACAGACCGCACCGATTTCCTCCAACTCATAAAGTTCGCCGCGCTTGAACCCCTGGTTTTGCACTTCCAGCGTGGCGAGTTCAAACTCCTGGGTGTGCGTGATGGCATCGTCTTCGGCGGGGGTCATTTCGAGTGTCATCGGGGGGACATACAGCATCCCCATGCCGCCCCCCGTCATATGCAGGTTCTTCGCCATCTTTCCGAGATTGTCGACGAACTGGCTGGTGAAACTGCGGAGCTTCCACCGCAGCCAGAGGAGGCCCACGATGACCACCAATATCAGGGCCACAAAGACAGCACCGACCATTTGAAAAAAGAGCGCCATCGTTGGTCTCCGGAAGGGAAGCCTGAGAGAAGGGTGTGGCCAAAACGTCCGACACGAAATTTACCGAAACGGGCGATTCGCTGCACGCGTCCCGGAACATTTCGCCACCATTCCCGTCCGCGAGATCCGGACTGCGTCGTGACTTCTCTCGGGGAATTCTGGTAAACTCGGAAGATACGGCGGCTCCGCCACGTTTCCTATCCGGGTTCGCCTCCACCGTACCAAGTTCGATTTCGGGATCTGAGGACGTCATGGCCAGCGGCGACGAAGACTTTCCCTCCTCCTCGGGAGCCAACGACAACAAGCGTCGGATTGCCGGCATGTGCTGGAAAAAGGGCACCGATGCCATGTCCAAGGAGAACTGGGACTACTGCATCGAAATGTTCGGGCAGTGCTGCACCCTCGTGCCCGATAACCTCGTCTACCGCCAGATGCTCCGTAAGTCGGAGTACATGAAGTACAAGAACAACAAGTCCGGGGCCGCCATGGCCAGCATGCGGCTGATGGGAACCCGGGGCAAGGTGAAGAAAGCCAAGAACGGCAAGAACTGGACCGAGATGGCGGTCGCCGCGGAAGAAGGGCTGACGGTCAATCCGTGGGACGCCCAACTCAATGCCGACCTGGGCGAAGCGGCCCGCAATCTTGGTTTCGACGACATCGCCGTCTTCGGCTACGAAATGGCGGTGCAAAGCGAGCCGAAGAATCTGGAGTATCTCAAGGGGTTCGCTGAAGTCCTCGCGGCCAAGGGCGAGTACGACCGTTCGCGATCGCAGTGGAAAAAGATTTACGAACTCGACCCGATGGATGGTCATGCCCGCTCGATGATGACCTTCACCGATACGCAGAAGCTCATCGACCGTTCCAAGATGGAAGAGGCGAAAACGACCCGCGAAGTGCAGCAGGGCTACGAGGAATCAGTCAAAGGGAACAAGGTCAACGAAAACGAGGTGTCGACCCCCGGCGTGTCCCAGGAAGCCGACCTCAAGCGGATGCAGCGCAAAGACCCGGCCAATAAAGACAACTACCAGAAGCTCGCCGATTTGTATCGGAAGGAAGGCCGGCTGGAAGAAGCGCTCGAGCAGTACACCAAAGCCTTTGAAGTCAGCGGCGATGTCGTCGTCCGCGAACAGGGTGAAGATACCCGGCTGGACATGCTGCGGCGCAACCTGGGGATCGCCAAAGAAGTGGCGAACAAGAAGCCCGACGACGAGAAGACCCGCGAAAATGTCGTGGCACTCACCAAAGAGTTGCTGGCTCAGGAAATCGAAATCTTCAGCCGCTGGAGCGAACGTCGTCCGCAAGACCTGCGGCTGAAGTTTGAACTCGCACAACGGTTCATGCGCGATGGCAAGTTCCCCCCCGCGACACAACTGCTGCAACAGGCGGCAGGCGATGTGCGGATTGAAGGCCCGGCGTTGTTGGCGCTCGGCAAGTGCTTCCTGAAGATGAAGCAGAACTCGCTGGCGTTGCGGCAGTTCGAGAAAGCGGTCGATCGCTTCAACATCGCTGAGTCCAAAGACCAATACGTGGAATGCCACTATCTGCTGGCCCGCTTGTACGAAGACGCAAAAGACCTCGACAAGGCGGAATCGCATTACACGGAAGTGCTCGCCGCCGACTACGGTTACAAAGACACTTCGGCCCGGCTGGAAAAGATTCAGCGCGAACGGGGTGGAGCCGATGGCAACGCCGATTTAGGCGACGTCTGAATTCCGCGCAGGAGCACAGACATTCCTGTCTGTGCATGCATTGGGGTTGAATACCACAGACAGGAATGTCTGTGCTCCTGGAGGGTCGACAGCGGGGAATTACGCGCCGACCTGTTCGCGGTAGATGCGGGCGATGTCGTCTTTGGTGACGGTGATTTCGCGGGCAAAACCGGTGTGCATCCGCTCGTAGGCGATCTTCGTGGCCTGCTCGGGATGTTGGTGGACCTGTTGAGCCAGCCAGCTTTTGTCTTCGTCGGTGAGCGGGCCCACAGAAGCATCCCACGCGGTGCGGGACTCAATCACGAGGGAATTGACACGGGCATCGAATTTGGTGTACGCGGGCATGGTCGTGGCATACTCTAAAGAAACAGGCCGGCAACTCGTCAGATCATAGACGGATCGCCCGCGGGATCGCAAGGATTGTCGCGGGGCGTCAGCGGGGCGGTGCCAGCGTCACTTTCAACGCGGTCTCTTTTCCGTCGCGCGTCACAACCACGTCGATCTCTTCCCCGGCCTTGAATTTTCGCAGCGCGAGGTCGAAATCATCCAGGTTGGTGATTTTGTTGCCACCCAGTCGAATAATGAAGTCGCCCGCCTTGAGGCCCCCCTTGTCGGCGGGGCTGCCCGGGGCGGCACCACTAATGGCATAGCCTTCCCCTTCGCTGCCAAAGTCGGGAATCGTGCCGAAGTACGGGCGATTGCCGCCGCGTTGAGCCATGGCGGGTTGAGCGACTTCGACATAGGCCGGGCGTTCCGGGTTTTCGGCGGTCTGAATCACCATGTTTTCGAGCAGGTCGACGACGCGGAGCATCCCATCGACATTCAGTTTCTCCCAGTCATCGCTCGGCCGGTGATAGTCGGGGTGCGTGCCGGTGAAGAGATGCAGCACGGGGATTTTCTTGCCATAGAACGAAGAATGATCGCTGGGCCCGAAGCCTTCCGGCTTGAAGGTCAACTTGAAACCCGCCTGCTCATTGAGCGCATTCAGTTCGGGTTCCCAACGGGGACTGGTTCCGGAACCGAAAATGGTGAGTTTGTCGTCCTGCAATCGGCCGACCATATCCATATTGAACATGGCGATGGTCTTGTCGAGCGGGAAGACGGGTTCTTTGACATAGCGGGCGGAACCGAGCAGGCCGAGTTCTTCGCCAGTGAATGCGATAAAGACCAGCTTGCGGGGGAGTGGCGTCGCACGATGTGCCAGTCGACGGGCCAGTTCCATCAGCGCGACCGTGCCCGAGGCATTGTCATCGGCACCATTGTGGACTTCCTTGGAACCCGGACTGAGCGAGTTTTCACCACCCCGGCCAACGTGATCATAGTGGGCGCCAATCACGATCACTTCGTCGGCCAATGGTCCGGAACCTTCGACAACGCCAATCACATTGGAGACATCCACTTCCTTTCGATCGATCGTCACGACGCCGGTCGCCTGGAAACCGGTGAGCACGGCCGAACGGGGTCGCAGATCGCTATCGATTTCGGCTTCGAGTTCCGCGAGTGTTTTGCCCATGCCCGCCGCAAGCAGCCGGTTGCACAGGGCCTGGGTGATGTGCATGGCCGGAACTTTGGATTTGGCATCGCCACTCCCGGCATAACCAAACCGCATGAGTTCATCGTCCTGAGCCGATTCGGCCGCCTCCCGCAGAGACTTCCATTGAGTGACCGCCTTGGAAAGTTGTTCGCGGGCTGCCGTGATTTTCTCATCCGCGGCGTCGGTGGTGGAAAGGAATCCATCTGCGAGCGTGGCGACTTCGGTCAGGGCTTTCGTTAAGCCCTCGGCTCGTTCCTTGGCCTTTTCCTGAACAGCATGGGGGTCATTCACGAACAAGACCGCTGCGGCTCCGTGCTGCACGGCCTGGCTCATTTTTGTGCGTAATTCCGCGTGTTTGGAGATGCCATGACCCGTGGCAAAGGGGCCATGCGGGTCGGACTGTCCGGGATTTCGCCGCATGATGATGACGATTTTGTTCTTCACATCGACCTGGGCGAAGTCGTTGTACTTGGATTCCGGATCTTCGATGCCGTAGCCACAGAAGACGATTTCCCCGGCGAACTGCCCCGATCCTCCAAACGAGCAGACTTCGTAGTCGCTCTTCAAGGTGGTTGAGATCGACTCCCCTCTGGGGGTCGTCAACGTCAGAGCATTCTGCTGGCCGAGCTCTGCCCCCGCGACCAGATCGAAGGTCTGAAACGGGCTGCCCTGGACGGCATCCATCTTCAGGCCGACCGCTGCAAACTGCTGTTTGACGAATTCCGCGGCGGCATCCAGCCCTTTGAGCCCGACACCGCGGCCTTCGAGTTCTTCGCTCGCCAGGTATTTGACGTCGTTCAGCAAACGCGTCTTGGCTTCGGTGGTCGCATCGGCCGCCTGGCCCTGGACGCACGTTGAGGCATAAATACCAACCGACATCAACGAGAACGCAAGACTTGGAAAGCGGCAGGGCATGGGGCGGGGTTCCTTCAGATCGCGGAAAGCATGACAGAAATTGTAGGCAACCGCATAACAAGAACTCCACCCCGACCAGATGAATCCTTCCGGGATTTCTGTGCTGGACGACCGCTCCTTCCGATGGCAGCATATAGGAAAGAAAGCTCCAAACCTCAAACCTCAAATTCCAAACCTCAAATCCCAACACCTACGACCCAACCCCCCACACCCCTCGCCCTATGACCACGCATTACTACAAACGCTATCGCATGGAGATCGACCTGACGCGCACGTCGGCTGCCGTGCCGACGTTGCCGGATGGTTATGTCTGGGAAGCGTGGGACGCGGGCTGCGTCGACCGCCATGCCTGGGTCAAGCTGCAAAGCTTTCGGGAAGAAGTCGATTCCACGGTCTTTGAGTGTCTGGGAGATTATCAGGGCTGTCTGCTGCTGATGCGAGACATTGCCGGACAGGCTGGGTTTGTGCCCCAGGCGACGTGGCTGATTTCCGCGTGTGATCGGGAGGCGGGTCAGCGGGAAGATTGCGGTACGATTCAGGCGGTCGCCATCACCGAGACGCTGGCCTCGATTCAGAACGTGGGGGTTTCGCCGTTGCATCGCGGTCTAGGGTTAGGGCGGGCCCTGGTCGCGCGCTGTCTGGCGGAATGTCGGAACGTCGGCTTGCATCGTGTGGGGTTGGAAGTGACCGCGGAGAATCACGCCGCCGTCAAATTGTACCGTCAAATGGGGTTTCAGGTGACACGCACGATGTATCGCACGGTCGATCTGTCGGCCTGGCTGGCGTAAGCACCTGTTTTCAAATGGAGTATGAGTGCTTGCGGAAAGCAGAAGGCGGAAAGCAGAAAGCCAAGAATCCGCAGGTTTCCCGCTATCTGGCTTTCCGCAATTTCCTAGACTCCCTTTGACAACAGGTACTTAAAGGTGCTGTGTGCACGTGTTCGCAACTCTGCCTCCGCCGCGCCGAAGCTTGTGGAAACGCTGGGTGGTACTGGCGGGCGTGGGCATTGTCTTCGCCCTGATCTACAGCCAGATTCATGACCAGATCACGCTGGAATCTCTGGCCGCGAGGGAAAGCCAGTTACGCCAGCAAATCCGTGAACATCCCGTCGAGTCGGTGCTCGTCGGCTACGTGATTTATGCGGTCGCGACGGGATTATCGCTACCAGGGGCCGCGATTCTGTCTCTGGTCTATGGCTGGCTGTTTGGTTTCTGGCGGGGCATGGTTCTCGTCAGTTTTGCCTCGACGACCGGAGCCACGCTGTCATTTTTGCTCAGCCGGTTTCTGCTGCGCGAGATGATTCAGAGACGTTTTGGCGAGCGATTACGGAAATTCCATCGGGCACTCGAACGCGACGGCCCGTTTTACCTGTTTACGCTCAGGTTGGTGCCGGCGGTCCCGTTTTTTGTCATCAACGTGGGAATGGGGCTGACCCACCTGAAAACCACCACGTTCTGGTGGGTGAGCCAGTTGGGCATGCTCCCCGCGACTGTGGTATTTGTCTCTGCCGGGGCCCAGGTACCCGATTTGAACACGCTGGCCCAGCAGGGGGTTGGCAGCATTTTGACCTGGCCCGTGGTGCTTTCTTTTCTTGCCTTGGGGAGTTTCCCCTGGATTGTGAAATGGTTACTCCGGCGGCGGATTCCCACTCAGTAGATGTACCCGGTAGCCTTATGTTTACTGACGTGCGTGGAAGTTCCTCAAGGCGAGCGCGGGGACGTATGTCCCTTCGGTGATGGAATTCCCGTTGTCAACAAGCATTACCGGGGGGAGTCACCTCCCCCCGCTCGCCAGACTTGAGCCACTTCGACGCGGATCAGTAGAGTCACGTTGAATGCTGTTGCGGGAAAGCAATTCTAGCGCCACGGTTGACCCGGATAGTGGGGATGGTACGATCAGCTGCAGCGCTACGTTCGAGCTTCTTCGGAAGCCGCCGTATCGCCAGACAAGCCCTTCAGAACCAGTCGAGACGTCGGTGGTGGTCGGCCTTCACCGGGGATCGGTCTGGAACGAAACTTCGGTGAGTTGCCTGCTGCATGACTTGCAGTGGTCCGCACCGGGCGTGTGGTGTTTCGCGAATTTATGTTGATCGGGTCGCTCAGGATGTTTTCTGTCTGGCACGGGCTGGTGTGGATCTGGCTGCAAATCAGCAGCCGGGGCACCTTATCCGCAGCCTCTCCGGCGCAGTTACTGTCTCTGGCTGTTTGCAATGAATTGACACCTCGGTGTGGTTCATATGCAACGGCAAAGATGGCGTCGCGCTGGTCCGTGGTCGTTCGTCGCCACGGTCGGGCTCCCCCCCCTGAGCACCTGGGTCTCAGATCGCGGCCGCTGTGGCCCTCGAAGAGAGCGTTCTGGAATCGGTCGCCGGTGCCATTGCTGCGCTGTCCACCCCAGACACCATAAATCTCGTCGAAGCACATCGGGTTACCATTCATGTCCGACTATTTGATTCCGCTGATCACCTTGGCGGTGGGCAGTGCGCTCGGCTATTTCGCGGAACGCGCCATTCGCGGCCGCGCTTATAAAACCCAGGATGACATCGTTCAGGACGCCCGCCGCGAAGCCGAAAATATCAAGAAAACCGCTGAACTCTCGGCCAAGGAAGAACTGCTCAAACGCCGCGAGGAAGCCGAACGCGACCTGCTCGCCACCCGCGAGGAACTCCGTCAGCATGAACGGCATCTCGATAAGCGCGAATCGTCTCTGGTCGAGCTGCAAGACGGTGTCGCCAAGCGCGAGCGCATGCTGGAAACCACGCAGCAGAAACTTGCCGACCGCTCCAAGGCCGTTGAAGCCCGTGAGCGCGAACTCGACCGCATGCTGAAGCAGGAACAGGAACAACTCTTCCAGATCAGCGGTCTCGACAAGCAAGCCGCCACCGGCATGCTCCTCGACCGGCTCGAAAACCAGCTCAGTCACGAAACCGGCGCGCTCATCATCAAACATGAACAGGATCTCAAACTGCGCAGCGAGCAGATGGCCCGCGAGATCATTGGTATGGCCATTCAACGCTATGCCTCGGCCCATACCTCGGAAGCGACCATTTCTTCGATCGATATTCCCAGCGATGAAATGAAGGGCCGCATCATCGGTCGCGAAGGCCGGAACATTCGCGCCTTTGAAAAAGCCACGGGCGTTGATGTGATCGTCGATGACACCCCTGGCGTGGTCGTCGTTTCCGCGTTCGATAGCGTCCGCCGCGAAGTCGCCCGGCAGTCGCTCAACAAACTGATTCAAGACGGCCGCATCCATCCCACCCGCATCGATGAAGTCGTCGCGGAAACCCAAAAGGAAATGGACGGCTTCATCCGCAAGCAGGGGATCGAAGCGGCGCAAGAGGCCGGTGTCCCAAATCTGCATGAAAAACTGCTCGACCTGATGGGCCGGTTGTATTTCCGTACCAGCTACAGTCAGAACGTGCTGCGGCACTCGATCGAGGTGGCACATCTCACCTCACTGATGGCCGAGCAATTGGGACTCGATGCCCGCATCGCTCGCCGTTGTGGTTTCCTGCACGATATCGGCAAAGCCGCCGATCATGAGATGGAAGGCGGGCACCCCGCTGTTGGTGCCGAGTTGCTTAAGCGCTACGGTGAGAAGGCCGAAGTGGTGCATGCCGCCGGCGGTCATCACGACGACATCCGTGTCGATTACATCTACACCGTGCTGGTCGCCGCCGCTGATGCCTGTTCGGCATCACGTCCTGGTGCGCGTCGTGAAACGCTCGAAAAGTACATTCGCCGCCTGGAAGAACTGGAAGCCATCGCGTGTGGTTTCCCGGGTGTCGAGCAGGCCTATGCCGTACAGGCGGGACGCGAGATTCGCGTGGCGGTCGATCCGACTGAGATCACCGACCGCGAAGCTGCCAAAATGTGCCGCGACATCGCCACGGCGATCGAGCAAAGCCTGACCTACCCCGGCGAAGTGAAAGTGACCGTGCTGCGTGAAACCCGCGTGGTGGAATACGCCCGGTAACCGCACAGGCGAGCGGGGGGCGTGAGCCCCCTGATTGCGGGTGCCAGGGTAACAGGGTGCCAGAGTCGGAGTACGACGGAGTGATGTACCCTCATACTCTGTCACCCGCATACCATACCCCCAAACCCGACGACTCACCGGGCGCGCCATTCCTCCGGGTACTGGTCGCTGGGAGCGATGGCGACGATGCGTTCCGATGTCAGCAGCGAATCCATCAGGTCGCGCGGGAATTCATTGCGGCGAACCTTTTTGAATTCAAATCCCAGGTTCAGCCAGTCCTTCTCGGCGGTCACGCGCGATTCGAAGTGGAACAGATTGGCGGGCGAGGTTTCGGTAATGAACCAGCCGTAGTCACGTAGCGCGACAGCGATAATCCGGGCGGTATCGCGTGTGCGCAGCGTGAGTTCTTTCGGCAGTGAGTTCAGCCAGAGGTCAATTTCGGTATCGGTCATACGCAGTGCGAACCGCGTTCCCGCGGGAATCCCAAATTTGGCCCCCTGCGGAAATTCGGCTTTCAGGGCCGGTGCGACAAATTCGCTGCCAGAAATGTTGGGGACCGACATCGACAGGGCATGTTCAATCCGCCCGGCTTGCACCTCTTCGGGTCGCACCAATCCCGCGAGGTAGGGAATGCCCGAGCCGCGTGAACCGAGGAATCCGTTTTCCTTCGCGCGGTAGTCACCGGTCACCATATTGGCCCGGGACGCGTTGATCACCTGCAACCGAAAGTCGACTTTTTCCAGATCCCATTCGAGTCCGTTCGCCTCATCGAGCACGATCATCATGGCATCGGCCCCGGCTGCCGGTTTCCAGGCGGGATTCCAGGGGATTTTGCCAGTCAGGTTGGATGGCCAGTACGTCTTGATGAGTGTCGGGCCCAGGCTGGTCGCGGCGTCATGCACGGCAAACGTATGGGTATCAATCGTGATCTGAAACCGTGCGGCCCGCAGTCCCCGGTCATCCAGAAACATTCGACCCACCAGCAGCTTCGATTCCGGATGGACCGTCAGATGCTCGACAGGCACATTCCAGGGGGCTTTGGGCCCGAAGGGACGCTGGTGATCGGCCAGCAAGGCGTCCTGAGCTGACAGGCTCGCAATCGGCGCGAACCGCCCCATCGCTGCGAGCGCTCCCACAAGCAGCGTTCGCCTTGAAATCATGAAATCAGGACAGTCTGTTCGTCCGCTTTGCACAGCCAGTTGCCTGAAAGAAATCGAAGGAGCAATCGAGTGAATCTATAGGCGACAAGAGCAGGTCAGGACGATGAATGCAATAGTAAACATGACAATTGCAAGAATCAGCATGGCCAGGGGCAACGCGTTCGATTCCACCGTGTCTTTGTCCGAAATTTCTCGGTCGAAGCTCCGGCAATATTGACGACATGATGCAATCCCCGTGATGACGTGCAGGGCTCCCAGTGTCACTATTCCGGCGAAAAAAAAGGCAATCGAAATATTGGTAACGTCACTGGCGGTCTGGAACCACGCGAAATGGACACAAATCCGCTCAACGAAAAGTGCCAGGCAAGCAAGCAACATGGCACCTTCAGCAGGAAGGACCGACATCAACCGCGTGCCTAATTCCTGGCGCCTTAACCAGTAACGATCGGTTATCTCCCCGGCGTTATTTTCTAGTCGGATTTTGCCATCGGGATCAAGTTGGTTAATTCGATCCAGCACTCTCTGGCGGAACTCTGACAAGTAGGTCGCCAGCGCGACAGCCAGGGCAAAAAATGTCAACCATTCGCCTAGGTCCAAATGTCCCGGAGATGTTGGTGCGGCAGCCATCTGAGAGCCCTTTCAGTGAACGGCAGCAGTGGAACAAGCCTGCTGATCGCGATGCCTGAACCGGCAAATTGCTCTGGACACATTTTCTGCCGGTCACTATACCCCCGCCTCTCTTCCATCACCAATCGCGAATCGCCAAGCAGATCCGGTCAGCCGATGGTTCTCATCGCTGACCGGCGGGGCTCTGCATTGCTTGTTTCAGAATTCATTTCATAGGTCGTACTGTGGGAAATCAGCAGGGGGATCGCATGCGGGCGACTGAGACTTCGATGCACTCAGCGACGCATTCATGTCGGCAGGCCCATCCCTGGCGATCACGCGGCGCCATGGGCCTGCGGTTTGCCAAATTGTTCCCGGTCTATATCGGTCTGTATGCGGCATCCATGACCGTTTCGATGCTGCTGCGGCATGATTTTATGCCCAGTGCCGCAACGCTCCGCGACTTTCCGACAAAGCTCGCGGTGGCACTGACCGTGAAAATGCTGGTGTTCGTGGCATCGCGCGAATGGCTGCGCCGGCATCGGCATACCTCGCTGCAGGATATGATCCACGTCATGGCGACGGCCATGATCAACCTGAGCTTGCTGTTCACTCTGTACTGGGTCAGCTCGGGGACTTTTACTCCCGGCCGATCGACGATGCTGATTGATTCCGTGCTGTCGGTGGTGGGCGTCATGGGCTTGCGTGCCGCGTTGCGACTCTGGTCGCGACGTGAATTACCGCTGCAGCGTAAACGCATCGTGGAACGCACACTGGTTTATGCCAATGAGAAGACGGCCGCGAAGATGTTTCGCATGCTCTCTTCGACCCGGTCGAATCTGAAAGTGGTCGGCATCTACGATGTTCAAGGCAATTCGCAACAGTATCTGGTACAGGGGGTGCCCGTCCTGGGGCCACCCGACACACTGGAATCCGCAGCCGCATTGTTGCGGGCCTCGGTCGTCCTGGTCCCCGCGAGCACACCCGGTCGCCAGTTACGCGAAATCTTTACGGCCAGTGCGGCGGTGAATCTCGAAGTCCGTATGCTGCCTCTGGTCGAGGAACTCGTTGAAGGCCGCTTCAAACTCGGGCCGCGCGACATTGAAATCTCTGACCTGTTGCGACGGGAACCCAACCGGCTCGATCTGGCCAGTATCTGCGGTTATGTCACTAATCAAACGGTGCTGGTAACGGGTGCCGCGGGTAGCATCGGCAGCGAACTCTGCCGACAACTGCGAGATTTGAAACCGGCTCGGCTGATCCTGCTCGATCAATCCGAAAGTGGCATCTTCGGCGTCGAACAGGAATTTGTACAGAAGCCGGTTCCCGATGTGGAACTCGATTATGTGATCGCCGACATCTGCGATGAAGCCACCATTCAGCAGGTGATTGGCGAACTGCAACCCGATCTGATTTTCCATGCGGCGGCGTACAAGCATGTCCCGCTGATGGAACACAATCCGCGGGAAGCCGTGCGGAATAACATCATCGGCACAAAGACCGTCGCTGATGCCGCGCTCGCGCATGGCGTGAAGAAGTTCGTGCTGATTTCCACAGATAAAGCCGTGCGGCCATCCAGCCTGATGGGGTCTACCAAGCTGATGGCGGAACGCTGCATCCACGCATTACATGGTCGTGGTGAGACGGAATTCCTCGCGGTGCGGTTCGGGAATGTGCTGAACTCAGCGGGCAGTGTGGTGCCGACGTTCCGATCTCAAATTCAAGCGGGCGGGCCGATCACGGTGACGCATCCCGATATGGAACGCTACTTCATGACGATTCCCGAAGCGGTGCAACTGGTGCTGCAGGCGGGGGCGATTGGTCAGTCGGGTGAAGTGCTGATTCTCGATATGGGCGAACCTGTGAAAATCGTCGATCTCGCGAAAGACATGATTCTGCTGTCGGGACTGCGGTATCCGGAAGACATCGACATTGCGTTTTCGGGCATTCGACCCGGCGAGAAGTTGCGGGAAGAACTCTTCTACGAAACCGAGAATGGTTCTGAACGCGTTCACGACAAAATCTTCCGCTGCGTGCCTCCCACGACACCTTACGCCACGCTCATGACGCAGGTAGCGAGTCTGCGCAAGCAGTTGCACGCCCCGCCGCAGCAATTGAAGGCGGCCCTCAAAGATGCCGTGCAGGTCTGGGTCGATGACTTCGGCCAGGTCGAGAAGCGGCAGTCGAAGGCCGCGTAGTTCACCAGCGACCGGGGGGTGTGAGCCCCCGGCATGGAGTAACAGGGTGCCAGAGTGACAGAGTTCCAGGGTGAAATGCCCTCGGACTCGCTCGCTCTGAGACTTTGTCACTTTGAGACTTTGTCACCCGCATTCAGGGGGTTTACGCCCCCCGCTCGCTACCGACCAGCGACGTCGATGTTCTCGACCTCGCGACGCTGGCCCGTCAGTTTCCAGTGTTCCCATTGTGACCAGCCGTAATCCAGGAATTTGGTGAACTCACCCTCCGTGCGCTCGTAACCGACATATGCCGCAAGAATCTGCTTGCCATCGGGAGAGACCACGGCATATGACGGCAGCGAGACATCGCCGAACCAGTTGACCTGCAGGTTCAAATTGCGGGCCAGAATTTGCTCGGCCAGAGCGCTGTCTGTAATAACGGGCACCTTGTCGGCGTAGAGTTGTACGGCGACATACTTGCCAATGCGTTCCTTGTTTTCTGGCTGCTGCATCTTCTTTTCCATGCGGCGGCAGTTCACGCAATTCACACCGGTGAAATCGAGCAGCAGCGGGCGTTGTAACTGAGCCGCGACCGGTTGAGCCTGTTGCAGATTCAACGCGAAGAGCAAGCCATGATCATCGAGCGTGGGGCCGAGATTCGTCTCGCTGGCCTGCAATCGGGGCGGGGCAAACGCGATCACCTGATCCATGACGATGCCATCCGCCCGTTCGGGTTGCAGCAACAGAAAGCCCAGCATGCCGGTCAATCCGAGAAAGACCATCGCCATCATTCCGCGCGGCGTCGAGAGATGATTCACTGGCGTATCGTGCGAGAAGCGGAACAGCCCGAACAGATACATCGCCACCGTCAGCGAAATCACCAGCCAGCTCAGCATCACCATCGTAAAGTTGAAGAACAACGGCTGCGGATTCCAGGCGATATCGGCGACGCTGAAGAACTTGATCGCTGCACCGATTTCGATCAGTCCCATCACCACTTTCACTGAGTTCATCCACCCGCCACTCTTGGGGAGTTTTTTCAGCAGGCCAGGCAACAACGCGAGAACAAAGAACGGCGAGGCGAAGGCGGCTCCGAAGGCCATCATCCCCATCACGGGCCAGTAAACGTCGCCCTGTGCCGCGGAGACCAGCAGCGTTCCCGCAACGGCGAACGTGCAGGTGAATGAGGTGAGCGTGAACGTGAGCGCCATGAAGATCGCGCCCAGGTAACTGCCTGTGCCTTCATGCATTGCCGACCAGGTGAGTAAAGAGGTTGGCACGCGAATCTCAAAGGCGCCGAGCATGTTCAAGCCGAACGCCACGAAGACCGCCCCGATGATCAGGTTCATGAGGGCGTTGTTCGCCAGTTCGTTCAGCTTCGTCGCTCCGAACAGGAAGGAAATGCCGACACCCAATACCGTGAAAGCCATCACGATCGAACCGCAATAAACGAGCGCCAGCACCCACGGCCGCTTGTGATTCTGTTCGCTCTGTTTCAGGAAAAAGCCCACGGTAATGGGGACCATCGGGAACGAACACGGGGTTAACAGCGCGAGAAAACCGCCGCCGATGCACAACAGCAGGAAGGGCAACAAGGCCTGGTCTTCCAGCTTCTGCGCCGCCTCGGGCGCCTCGCCCGCAAGGATCGCCATTGTCTCGGCAGCGATGCGTTGGCCGGCAGGCTCACCGTCCACCTCAACTGGCGCCGTCGGCAGGGCATCGGCTTCGTCCACGACACCAAACGGTGAGGGCGGATCGGCTTCAGCGACTTGAGTGGATTGTTCCGCGGGTAAACCAACCATGAACCCTACGGTCTTCAGCGGCTTGCACTGATTCTCATCGCAGACCTGATACGCGATTTCCCCGTCAATTGCGTAGTCGCCCGCTGTTTCTCCTGTGACTTCAAATTCGCGTGACCAGGTCACTTCGCCATAGTAGGCCTGCAACGTGATCTCATCGGTCGGCTTCTCGATGACATAGGGACGGTCGGCGACAAAGCCGTCACCCAGCGGTTTCAAATTGCGGGCCTTGAGGATCTCCAATGAAGTTGGTTCGGCTCCGAGGCCTTCCTGAGTCAGCGCGTAAGTGTGCCAGCCTGCATCGAGTTTCGCGGTGATCGAAAGTTTCACCTTGTCGCCGGGCATGGCATTCGTTGGCGACAACTCCACGAAGTATTCAATCGGATCGGGCGTGGCATCGGTGCCTTTGCCCCGAGACGGGCGGAACATTTCGTCATAGGGATTGTTCGCCGAGACGGACGTCGATGTTGGGGTTCCCCCGAGTACCTGGGCGATCAGGTCGTACTTGAACGCGGGGACAATCTGAATGCACAGGCCCCCTTCGCCAGCGCTATTGCAATACTGTCCTTCCAGCTTGCCCTGCAGACGGACTTCCTGGGCGGACTCGCTGACACGGAACGTTTGGGACCAGGTGACTGTGTCATAAAACTTGGTGACCTCGGCATCGAGTCCGGGGTCGAAGCTGGTCTTCCCGGCGTGATCGGGGGTCCATTGATCGGACGATGCGACCGCCCCCGTGGCCTGGACCGACAAGCGGGTATTTACCTTGCCGTCCGTGCCATAGATGTAGAAATCTGACGGCAGTTTGGCGGTGATGAAGAGCGTCAACTCGTCACCCGGTTTGACGGTTTCCGCCGAGAGTTGGGCCGAGAATTCCGCTTTGGGAGTTTTGGTCCGGAGTGGCTTTTTGCCGCCCAGCAGGTCATTCAGATCGCCGACCTGGGCTGGTAACGCGGAGGCGGTCGAGGCGACCGAACAGCAGAACAACACGAGCGGCCAGGCCGCTCGCAGAACGTGTCGTTGCATCATTGCATCCTTTTCGTACCGCCCGAATCGTGGCAATCCTTGGCCGCGATTGCGGGTGGTATCCAGCAAAGGCAATACCGAAACCCTTTGGAAAGCTTACGCTGACCTACGGGCATTCGCCGGAAGTTCCGTGCGACATTCCTCGGCAGAGTACCGTAACCATCGATCAGAGTTTATGTTAACGGAGACGCGTTGTTCCGGCCAGTAGCCCGCCAGATCTCGGTTTCCTGGTGGTCGCTGTCTCGGCCAGGCGAGGTTCGTGACCATCCTGCGAGGGAAAAAATGACAAATCGTCAGACAGAACGTCCCCTGTTCCGCCCTCAGTCTCGCTGTGTTGTTGCGCCCGAACTCGGTTTGCCGTCATGCCGGGGACTGCTGGCGCTGGGGTTTTGGCTGTGGTGTGCCTTGGTGTGCGCCCCGCTGCTCTCCTGGGGGCAAGACTCCAAGCGCCTGAACATCGGTGAAAAGGGGGTCGATTACTACAGCCCGGAAACCAATAACCCCTTCGCGACATTGATGGACCGAGTCTCGGCGGGAGCTGTTCAGCTCGAATATCATCCCCAGCAGGGATACCTGCCGGCCTTGCTTCGTGAACTGAAAATTCCCGTCGAATCGCAGATGCTGCTCTTCTCGAAAAGCTCACTGCAATCGGGGCACATTGGCCCCGCGACTCCACGAGCCTTGTATTTCAACGATGAGATATGCCTCGGCTGGATTCCCGATGCCCCCATCATTGAACTCATGGCCCAGGATCCCGTCAAAGGCAGCATGTTCTACGCCATTCCGCAGTCAGAAGAGGGATTTCAACCCCGTCGCGACCAGCGCTGCAATGGCTGTCATGCCACCTCCCGCTCCGCCTATGTCCCCGGTTTTCTGCTGCGGTCCTTTGAAACCAACAGCCGGGGCGGATTGGTCTCGGGCCGTGCCAAAGTGACCCAGGCGACCCCCATTGAAGCCCGCTGGGGGGGCTGGTTCATCACGGGAGAGTCGGCGTCGCAACCGCATCGGGGCAACCTGATGAACGCCGAGGATCATGCAAAACACCGCGAAGAACCCCTGTTTCGCGGGGCCGTCGCTGATCTCTCGCCGCTGGTAGACCTCGCCATCTATCCGCATGCGAACAGCGATCTCGCTGCGGCACTGGTGATGGATCATTTTTCAGACACGTATAACCTGCTGGTGCGAGCGGGGACCGAAGCCCGTTTGGGCGAAGAGGTGACCGTGGTGGATGACCTGGTGACCGCGATGTTGTGTCTCGATGAGGCGCCGTTGCAGGGCCCCGTCAAGGGGATCGGTGGGTTCCAGGAAGCCTATCGCCATCTGGGACCGGCCGATCCGCAGGGCCGTTCACTGCGCGACCTCGATCTGCAGACCCGCGTCTTCCGCTGGGGCGTCAGTCCGCTGGTCTACACGCCGACGTTCCAGCAATTGCCGTTGGATGTCCGCCGGGACGTAGAACGCGAGATGACTGATCTGCTGACGGGAAAAACTCCGTGGCCAGACACCGCAGCCTTGCGCTCGGCGGAGGACCGTGAGGTGGCCTTATCGGTTCTGCGGGAGACGTTGCCCGAGTGGCCGCGCTAATAGCGGTGTTCACTGCACTGGTGTTTATATGTCGGCTCTGTGTTTGCATCGCTGCGGGCGAGTCCGGTAGGATATGCGGGATAGCTGGACCGTGCTGGTTGTGTCAAATGGGACGCATCGGCGGAGTTCTCAGACGGATCGGAACGTCCCGAGTCGGGTGATGCCCGGATCGTTGCGGCGGGCGCCGGGCAATCGTCGATATGGAACACAGACGATTGTACGGATTCGCGAGAATAGAGAACTCGGAACAGGCGGTAACAGCAGTGATTGTCAGGCAAGATCTTCTACGGAGTGCAGGCATGACGGCGCAACAGCCAGAAGGAACGGCGCAAGAGCGCAAACGTCAACGGCGTTTACGGCGATGGTGGAATCGGGTGGGCATGTCGGGTGTGCTCGTGGGAGCAGCCGTTGGTGCCTGGGCCTTCGAGGATGCACCCGCCGCGTCCGGAGTGAAGGGCATTCTGCCCGCGGAAACCCCAGCCGTGTTGTCCGCCGAGGCTTTTGAATCCCTCGGGCCGACGTGGTCGGACTGGAGCCAGGGAGCGGTGGAGGCCATCGATGCCTTCTACAAAATCGAAGGGGATGCAGCAGCTCAAAAGGCCGCGTTGGCCAGCGTGAAACGGAAGCTGGGCGTTCTCGATAAAGCCCTCGCCGACAAGAACTACGTCATGATTGCCGAACCTCTCGCCAACCTGCGTGGCCCGTTGGCGCGTCGCGTGGCGATGAATGAGGCCCTGTTCGCGACCTTGGAAGCCGACCCCGATACCGCTCGCAAGCAAGCTCTGGCCGCTGCGGCCAGTGGTGTCAAAACGGCCTTATCGGCCCTGGAAGTCGATCTCAAACCGATTCCCGGTGGTACTGCCTGGCTGCCTTACCTCCAGGCCGATGCCTTAGCCAAGGCCGTGGCCACAGAGAACAGTGGCGACGCCGTCACCGCCGCCTTGAACGCCACCAAGTCGCGTCTGGCAGCCCGTGCGACGTTGACCGATGAAACACAGAAAGCGTTCCTGAATCGTCCCCGGTTCCTGGATCTCGAAACGGCCGTTCAGAATCTGTTGACTGTGATCGAGCAGCCTCCCAGGATGGCCGATGTCGCAGCCGTTCGCGCGGCACTCACCGACCTCGTCACCGCGCTGGAAGACTTTGAAGCCACCAGCAGCGTGGTTGCAGCGGGCAACGTGCGCGCCGCCGCCAAGAAAGTGTCGGAAGTGTCGGCCGATGGGGGAGCGGCCCTGAACAAGGTGCTCGACGAGTTCTACTTCAGCCCGAACTTGCAGATTGCCGCCAGTGAAACCTTCCTGAATCGTCTGCTGTCCGACGCGAGAACCGAACAGGGGCAAGTCAGCGATTATGTGCTGGGTGCCTCTGTGGGTGGTTGGCAAACCACAAGCAGCAATGTGGGTGTTGACGTGCAACCGGCAGATGGCCAGATCAAGTTTGATCTGGTGCTGACGGGAAACATTCAGTCGAACACTGCGGGTCGCACCGATCAGGCGACGATCTACACCTCGGGAAATCACACGTTCCGTTCGGTCAAGGGTGTGACCTACGACGGCAAAACCTTCAGCACTTCACCCGCGGTAACGGCCGTGAATGCCAACAACACCACCACCGGGGCCACCACACGGTTCAGTGGCACCTTGTTCAGCGGCATCGCTCAACGCACCGCCATGCGGGAAGCCGGTGCGCGGCGTGGTCAGGCCGAGGCGATTGCGGAAAGTCGCATTCAAGGCCGCGTGACACCCAAGTTCAACGAAGAGGTCGACAAGTCCTTCGCCAAAGCGACCGAACAGGTTGAAGCCGACTTGGTGAAAGGCTTGAAAGAGGCCGGGATTTATCCCGATTGGTTGAAACTGTGGAGCACCGGCGACCAGATCCGCGTGGCTTCGCGATTGATGCCGGAAGGCAAGCTGGGGGGCTACACGCCACCCTCTTCCTGGACAACCACCACGACGGGTGCAGCCTTGGTCATGCACGAATCGGTGGTCAACAACACCATCGACCAGATCGGTTTCTCTGGCAAGAAGATGAGCGAAGAGGAACTGCGTGCGCATCTGGAGGCCTTCCTCAGCAAGGCGCTCTCTCGCGAGGTCAAGTTCCAGGCTCCGGCCGCAGCCGAACCGGTCGCGGCAACAGAAGGCGCCGCGGAAGAAGACGCCTCGGCCAAGGAACCGGCTCAACTGGTCTTCACGGAAAACGACCCGATCCGGATTCAATTCCGCGATGGCGAATTGCTGTTGGTCATTCGGGCGGGGTTGGAGCGTCAATCGGGTGAACCGATTCCCGCGCATGAGGTCATTGTGCCCCTCACCTTTGAGGTGGCGGGTGACAAGATTCTGATCAAGCGCGACGTGCTGCAGATTGCACCGATCGAAGGCCGCTCGAATCCGATTCAGCAAAAGGTGATGAACACCCGCATTTCGGCTTCGCTGCCTGATCGCGAAGTCGCGGGAACGTTCAAGTTGAAAGGCCCCAGCCGGGAAGTGACCGCCCGGGTCACCGATCTGAAAATGATCGATGGCTGGATTGCGGTTTACGTGGAATAACCGGCACAGCTCGCGAAAAAAACAGGCCCGGAAGTTCTGTACTTCCGGGCCTGTTTCGTAGGCAGGTTTTCATTTGCGATGCCCAACTGACCTGACCATCAGGCCGCATCGAAGGTGGAAGACTCATCCAGGCGGCTGGGATATCCATACAACTCAAAGGCAAACTGCAGCCGCTTATACAGCCGCTGCATGGTGACCGGGTCCATGGAAAACTGGTTCTTGCGATAACTCGCATGCTCGCCCATTTGAGCCTGAATTTTAGGAGCCACCTGCTCCCAACCCGGCAACTGCAGCGCCTCGTAGATCTGCTGCATCTGTCCTAGCGGGTCGACTTCCAGTTCATCAAATCGGACTTCATGCAACTGACCGGCGGGGATGAGAGCTTTCGTGGCTTCATAGCGCTGGATGCAGTTTTCATACGTGACCAGGGTGTCTTCTTCCAGCCCGTTGTAGTTGTGGCGGCCCAGGGCGTTTTCCTTGAAAATGGCCCTCCGCAGATGGACGGAAGAGTTGTAAACGGCATACGGATCGCGATGGATGTACACAAATTTGGCCTGCGGAAACAGGTCCAGCAGCACCGGTACACGATAGGTATGGCTGGGGCTTTTCAGAATGATGGGGCGATTGGATCGCAGCGTCAGCTTTTTCATCAGCAAGAGAAACTGTGCTTTCCACTGCGCCAGTTCTCCCTCACTCAATTCGGTCAGATCGAATGTTCGGGCGTACTTTGCGCGGTTGCCTTGAAACAGCAGCATGGTGTAAGGCGAGATCAGGCTGCCCAGCAGCAGCGAAAATTCATCTTCCTGAGACATCTTCCAACCCGCGGGAATATTGTCCATCGGTCGCGTTTTGGGCAATGTCCAGCCGGTGAGAGCCGTGGTGATCCGTTCCGTGAGCAGAAAATGGCCGGAAAACATCACCTGATACAGATTCGGAAATGTGAACTGTTCATCCAGCGCAAACAGGTTGTGCAGCAGCGTGGTACCGCTGCGCCAGTGTCCCAGAATAAAGATCGGTGGATGTTCAATTTCCGTCGCGGCGATCCGGCGGCCGTAGATCTGGTTCTCCCAGAATTCATGCCAGGAGTTCAGCCAACTGAGGGCCGAAATCGACCAGCGGCGCAGGCGGTTCTCGGCAGGGAACGGGCCACCCATCTGGCATACTTTGCGCCAGTTGGCACGGTTCAGACCATGCCAGATGCAGCACAATCCCTGCCCGCTCGATCGCGAACGCTGTTTGGCAGGGGAAGTGGCGGGGGGTGACGTCGTGTCGGCCGTCGGCATGAATTCCTATCCTTGAACAAAGACGCATCGTGCCCCGTCAGGCGAATTGGATCAAGCCCGTCATGCGATTTTCCGCGGCCATGTTTGACATCCTGCGGGTGGACGTACCCTTGCTACTCGGGCACAATCGCGGTGTGCTGCGTCCTGTTGGTTTCAGCTCGGTACAAAGGGGGACTTGTGACGGCCCTTTCGGTAATTGTTCCAGTTTACAACGAAGCGGAAAGCCTGCGTCAGCTCTACACGGAAATTCAGGCCGTGGCTGTACAGGTGGGGTTCACGTTCGAGTTAATCTTTGTCGATGATGGTTCCCGCGACAATTCCTGGGGCATGATTCAGCAGTTGGCCTTGGCCGATCCGGCCGTGCGGGGCATTCGCTTTCGACGCAATTTTGGCAAGGCCGCCGCACTCACCGCCGGTTTCCAGGCAGCCCGTTTCCCGCTGCTGATGATGATGGACGCCGACCTGCAGGATGACCCCGCCGAAATCCCCGAGTTTCTCGCCAGGCTCAATTCCGGTTTCGATGTTGTGAATGGCTGGAAACAACGGCGGCTTGATCCGTGGCACAAGGTCTACCCCAGCAAGGTCTTTAACGCGATGGTCAGCCGACTCACCGGCCTGTCGCTGCACGATCACAACTGCGGCATCAAGCTCGTTCGTCGCGAAGTGACCAGCGAGATCCGCCTGTATGGTGAACTGCACCGCTTTATTCCCGTGCTGGCCCATGCCCGAGGCTTCCGGGTGTCGGAACTGCCGGTGCATCATCGGGTCCGGCAACATGGTGTCTCGAAGTATGGTTTTCGCCGGTTCGCCCGGGGCTTCCTCGATCTGCTGACGGTTTCGTTCCTGATGAGTTACCGTCAGCGGCCTCAGCATATGCTGGGGGGGCTGGGACTGCTCTTTTTTGGTTGTGGCGTCGTTGGTTTGGGATATCTGGCAGTGATCTGGGTGTTGATGAACGTGTTCGGCGTCTGGACTGCCACCCCGATTGGGTCTCGACCGCTGCTCGCCTACTCGTTGGCGGCCACGTTACTGGGCGGGCAGGCATTAAGTCTGGGGCTGCTTGCGGAACTCATCGTGCATTACACCAGCCGCGCGGGCGATGCCTTCAGCATCGCGGAATGCACTTCGGCGGAAAGTTGATGGGGCACGTCCACCCAGGGCCATCGTTTTGTTAACGTTGAGGGGATGCGATGGCCGGTCGAGAGACGAGAGTCGAGAGCCGGAAACACACATTCCACCTAGGCATTTTGTTTGGCTCTCGACGCTGGTCTCTGGACACTGGACCACACAGGGCCACCGAGATTGAAAAAGGCGATAACCCTGCACGTCTACCCCGGGACATTGCCTTAATCGAACGTTCATAACGAGGCGACTGAATTCCCGTAGCCTCCTGAACTGCCTATACTCTATCAGGTCGGTTCCAGAGATTGCCCCCTTGATGTCCGATGGTTGCCACCAGTAAGGAATGCATTGCGTGTCGGACCAACATGAATTGATCGCGGCGCTGGAACGCAATATTTCCTCGGCAATTCTCGGTAAACCCGAACCAATTCGACTATCGCTGGTCGCGCTGCTCGGGGAAGGGCATATGCTCGTCGAGGACGCACCGGGAGTCGGAAAAACGTCACTTGCCAAGGCGATTGCCCGCAGCTTGTCTTGCGGCTACAAGCGGTTGCAGTTCACTCCCGACATGCTGCCCAGCGACATTCTGGGTTCGAGCGTGTTTCTCCCCAACCTGGGTGAATTCGAGTTTCGTCAGGGGCCCATTTTTACCAACGTGTTACTGGCCGACGAAATCAACCGCACCACGCCACGAACACAAAGTGCCCTGCTTGAGGCGATGTCGGAGGGGCAAGTTTCGGTGGAAGGGAAGACCTATCCCCTGGATGCTCCGTTCTTTGTCCTCGCAACACAGAATCCGTATGAGTTTGAAGGGACCTATCCGCTCCCCGAAAATCAGCTCGACCGATTTATGCTGTGTATAGATATTGGTTATCCCGATCGAGAGGTCGAAAAGACCGTACTGGTCAACCATCGCGATGGGGAACCTGTCGATCGCCTGCAACCCGTCATTTCGGGTGATCAACTGCGAACATTGCAGCAGGCCGTCCGTGAGATTCGGGTCGATGATGCGATCAATAACTACCTTCTCGATCTGGTCCATGCGACGCGCAGTCACGAAGAACTGCTGCTGGGAGTCAGCACGCGGGGTGTGCTGACGCTGTACCGCGCCTGCCAGAGCCTGGCGCTGATCGAAGGCCGCGCCTTTGTCACGCCCGATGATGTGAAGCGACTGGCTGGCCCCGTACTGGCACATCGCCTGTCGGTTCGCGGCGTGCTGCGCGAAGGCCAGCGAGACCGTGCCAAGCAGGTGATCCGCCAGATTCTGGCCAAGCTCGCTGTGCCGGTTTAACGCCGATCGCCACCGACCGTGTCGGTGGCGATCTGGCAACAGGGAAGCCCTGGCGCGGCCGGTAAAACGGTACCGGACGAGGCTGCCCGCTTGTCGACGCGCCCCTGTGCTCACGGCCCGCCTCTGTTTGGTTGTCGGCGACGTATGCTGTTTCTGAATATGCGGTTACGTGTTGCGTTGCCATGCGATTCCAGCCGGAAATGGCCGTGAGAAACCCGGGTGGGAGCGCGACAAACTCCCAGTGCCGACCGATGTTCGGCTTGACGGAAGAGAGTGTTGCGTCTTTAATACTCGGTTAAGGAATTGCCTGTTGGTCAGTCTGTGGGAACAGTGAAAACGCTGGCCAGGTCGAGATCGCCATAAGGAACGCTGGGCCGGTGGGAGTCATCCTGCCGGGTTCCGAACGGTGGTCTCAAAGAGTGGTGATCGGTTGTGACGGGAATCTGTGGCAATTCAGCCTGCGTGTTAGCAAGAAATTGCTGAAGTTGGGTTGTTCTGGTTGTACACATTCCACGGTACAGACCGATATTGAGGAAAACGTCGAATTCTGTAAATGTACGACAGGGCGGGCTGCCAGTCCGCAACGTCGTCTCAGGATGAGACAGCGCCTCAAAGAGTGAGTGGGTTCTCGTACACAGGCGTCAACTCTCTGAATAGAGAACCTGAGGCCGGGTGATTACCGCGCATTCCTAGTTATGCCTGGCAGAAATGCCAGACAATTCCGGGGCGATGCGGTAGTGACCCTCCTGTGGCGAATGGCCGGGGTCAGCTAAGATGGCTGGGCACGAAATCCCGCGTGTCGTAATTACAGGTGTGGGGGTCATTAGCCCGGTTGGTCTCGGTCACGAGGCCTTCTGGTCGAACCTCATCGCCGGGCGCTCGGGGATTGGACCAATCTCGAGCTTCGCGGGGACGAATCTACCCTCCCGGTTGGCAGCCGAAATTCGCGATTTTGTGCCCGAGCAGCACATTTACAATCGCAAATTCATCAAAGTGATGTCGCGCGATATTCAATTGGGTGTGGCCGCCGCCTCGATGGCGATGAAAGATGCCGGGCTGCCCAAAGGTTATGTCGACCCCGACCGTCTGGGTGTCGACTTTGGTGCAGGCCACATTGCCAGCACGCCTCAGGAACTCCTCGACGCCGCCAAGGGCTTCGCACAAGATGCGGAAGCCGACCGATTGACACGGTTCGCCGAGGAAGGCATGCGGCAAATCTGTCCGCTGTGGCTGCTCAAGCAACTTCCCAACATGCCCGCCTGCCATGTGGCCATCGAACACGAGGCCCGAGGTCCGAACAACACGATTACCGCCTGTGAGTCCTCCGCCTTACTGGCCCTCGCGGAAGCCATGCGGATCATCCAGCGCGATGCCGCCGATGTCATGATCGTCGGTGCCTGCAGTTCGCATCTCTCGCCGATGGAACTCACGCGTCAGCATCTGTTTGAATCGTTAAGCCACGAAGATGATCCCACGGCGGCCTGCCGGCCATTCGACCGCTTCCGCGATGGCACAGTCATCGGTGAAGGGGCTGGCGCCTACATTCTGGAAAATTACGATTACGCCGTCGCCCGCGGTGCCACGATCTACGCCGAACTGGTCGGTGTGGGCGCGGGGTGCGATGGCATGTCTGCCGTCAATCGCAGCGAAGGCGTGGGCCTCACCCGCTCGATCCAATCCGCTCTGCGACAGGCCAGCATCGCGCCGCGCGAACTGAGCCATATTAACGCCCACGGCAAGGCGACTCAGCGTGATGACTGGGCCGAATCGCGGGCCTATCATAATGCCCTGGGGCTCTCGGCCGAGAAGATTCCAGTCACCGCGCTGAAAAGCTACTTCGGTCACTTTGATGCCGGAGCCGGGGCCGTGGAATTCGCCGCCAGCCTGCTGGCCCTGCGGCATGGCATGCTGCCGGTGACGCTTAACTATCGCAATCCCGATCCGCTCTGCCAGTTGAACGTCATTCATGACGAACCGGTACGGCTGTCGACGCCGTTTGCATTGAGCGTGAATCGCACCCGCATGGGTCAAAGTGCCGCCGCGATCATCCGCGCGGTCTAAGATCGACCGTGAGAACCTCGTCCAAGGCCATCGCCTTGTTCAAACTCGGCGGCCCCTGTTTGGTCAAGAGTCGAGTGACGAGAGACGAGAGCCAACCAAAATGCCTTGGATGTATGTGAGTTTCTGGCTCTCGACTCTGGACTCTCGTCTCTCGACCGGCCAGCGCAGCCACACAGCTTAAACAAGGCGATGGCCCTGGAACCTCGTCGACTCCCCCTGGCTCGTGGTATGCTAGTCCCCCTTGGCTGACGATCCATGGGAATTAAGGGGCGGTTGTGTCACACGATCTCGCGACGGTGCGTGTTGGTTTTATCGGTGCCGGTCAAATGGCCACGGCGCTCGCCCGGGGGTTTCTCGCGGCCGGGGTGTTGACTCCCGAACGCATTACCGCGGCCGATGCCTATGCCTCCGCCGCAGAACGCTTCCAATCCACCACGAAAGCAACCATCGCACCGAGTAATCGAGAGGTACTCGCGAAGTCTGATGTGGTGTTCCTCGCCGTGAAGCCGCAGCAGATGTCGGCGGTTCTGGCCGAGATTCGTCCGGCCGTAGAACGTCGTCATTTGGTGGTTTCGATTGCCGCCGGGATCTCTCTGAAGTCGCTGGAGAGTGGGCTTGGCGCCGATCGTCGTGTGATCCGCGTGATGCCGAACACGCCGTGCCTGGTAGCCGCCGGGGCTGCGGCGTATGCGTTGGGCAGCGCCGCAACCACGGAGGATGGAGCCTTGGTGCAAGCGCTGTTGAACACCGTCGGTGTGAGTGCCCCGGTGGCGGAAGCGCTGCTGGATGCCGTGACAGGTTTGTCCGGCAGTGGTCCGGCCTTTGTCTATCTGATGATTGAAGCTCTCAGTGATGGTGGCGTGCGGGCCGGGTTACCGCGCGAGTTGTCCACGAAATTCGCGGCACAAACCGTGCTGGGGGCGGCTCGCATGGTGCTGGAGACACAGCAGCATCCCGGGGCGTTGAAAGACGCGGTCACCAGCCCGGGAGGGACGACCATCGCGGGGATTCAAGCCCTCGAGAACGCGGGAGTGCGCGGCGGACTGATGAACGCCGTGGTTGCCGCGACCGAGCGTTCACGGCAGCTTTCCCAAGGCTAGTCTGCTAAACTTCCGCTGACCGACGAGGGGTGTGTCCCGCAATTCAAGACACGCTCGCGAGACATCGACCGTAGCGGCGACGTGGTAACGCGGCTGGTTAACTGGGACTGGCAGCAGCATCTGACTTGGGAATCTGAAGCATTATGGACGCGGACTATGATGTCGTCGTGATCGGGACGGGGCCGGGCGGCGAAGGGGCGGCAATGCAGGCCGTCAAACATGGCAAAACGGTCGCGGCGGTCGAACGCGATCCGTTCATCGGCGGTTCCTGCACCCATCGCGGTACTATCCCCAGTAAGGCCCTGCGGTATGCCATCTTCCAGTTGATGGAGATGAACAACAACCCGCTGCTGCGGGAACAGGGCATTTTGATTGACTGCACGTTGGCACAGTTGCAACGCCGCGCCAAAACCGTCATCGATCAGCAGGTCCGTCTGCGAACAACCTTCTACGATCGCAACGATGTCCCCGTCTATCGAGGGACGGCACGCTTCGTTGACAATCATACGGTCGAGGTCGTCAAGGCGGACGGCGGGCGCGAAGTCATCGGGGCCGAGCATATTGTCATCTCCTCCGGAGCCCGGCCGTATCGGCCCGCCGACATCGATTTCAACCATCCGCGGATTTTCGATAGCGATACCATTCTGCGCTGCGATCTGAACGTAAAATCGATGACGATTTATGGCGCGGGGGTCATTGGCTGCGAATACGCGTCGATGTTTCGCAACCTCGAAATCAAAATCAATCTCGTCAACAACCGCGATCGACTGCTCGACTTCCTCGATGAAGAGATCGTCGATGCGTTGAGTTATCACCTGCGTGAACGCGGGATTCTTATCCGCCATCGCGAAGTGTTTGATCGCGTGGAAGCCCGCGACGATTGCGTGGTGGTCTACCTCAAGTCCGGCAAGCAACTGAAGACCGACGTCTTCCTGTGGGCCGCGGGACGTACCGGAAATTCCGATGGGATGAACCTCGAAGTCCTGGATATTCAAACCGACTCGCGTGGCAATATTCCGGTCGATGAGCACTTTCGGACCAAGCAGCCGCATATTTATGCCGTCGGCGATGTGATTGGCCCGCCGGCGCTGGCGAGTGCCGCCTACTCCCAGGGTCGGTATGCCGGTAGTCACATCCTGGGCGCGCAGATGCCTCGGCCGGTCCTCGACATTCCGACGGGGATTTACACCAGTCCGGAAATTAGCTCGCTGGGCAAGACGGAACGTGAACTGACAGAGGCAAACATTCCGTATGAAGTGGGGCACTCGCAGTTTCGCAGCCTGGCCCGTGCCCAGATTATGGGGCGTACCGTGGGGATGTTGAAGATCCTGTTTCATCGCGAAACGTTGGAGATTCTGGGCATTCACTGCTTCGGTGCCTCGGCGTCGGAAATTGTGCATATCGGTCAGGCGGTGATGGCCCAGCCGGCGCCGAACAACACTCTCATGTATTTCATCAATACCACGTTCAATTACCCGACCATGGCCGAGGCTTATCGCGTGGCGGCACTGAACGGATACAACCGCCTGTTCTAACCGGCGATAGTCAACATCAATTCTTTGAGTGCGATTCTGGCAGCGAAGGACTTCCGTCAATGGGACGCGTGACCACGGCATTTCGAGTCTTCGTCAAGGCACTCTTCGATGCTGGTGTTGCGACCCAGGTGGAGCAACTCCTCGCCGGTAACACCTACGTCACCACGCCCATTGCGGCCCCTGTCCCGGCCCCGGCAAAGCCCGTGGAGCCGCCGAAGCCCACGCAGAATCCTGCAATCACATTGCTCGCCGCGCTGCAGCGGGAGGCCCGGTTGATCGATTTCCTGCAGGAAGACATCCAGCCCTATACCAATGAGCAGATTGGTGCCGCCGTGCGCGATATTCATCGCGATTCCGCCAAGCTGCTGAAACGGTTATTTGGACTCACCGCGATCGTTGCCGAGGCAGAAGGGGCCACGGTGCCTGTCCCCGCCGGTTTCGACGCCGGGCGTTATCGCCTGACGGGCAAAATTGGTGGCGCCGCACCGTTCCAGGGGGCGTTGCGTCATCACGGCTGGGAAGCGAAGCAGTGTGAACTGCCCACCTACACCGGCTCGGCCGCCGCCGCGCTAACGATCGCCCCGGCGGAAGTGGAAGTGGTTTGAGCCGCTGGCCATGCACAGACAGGCAATTCACAGGCATGAATGTCTGTGCTACGGAAGCGTAAAGCTAACAGCAGAAAGCCAGGATTCCGCTGGATTCTCTCTGTGACAGGCTTTCCGCCTTCCGCTTTTTGCTTTCCGCAAGTGGTGTTTTTTACTGCGGTTTAGTGTGGCTTCTGCGGGGCCAGTTCACAGCCATTGTCCTGGGCGGCACGATGGGCCGCAGAGTTGTTGACGTAATGTTGATAGGTCCGTCGCATGCGGTCCTGCTGGGCCGGCGTGAGTTCGCGCATCTGCCGGGCGGGACAACCGGCCCATAACGTGCCAGGCGGAACATGGGTGCCTTCCATCACCACGGCACCCGCGGCGATGAGCGCCCCCTGTCCGATGATGCACCGCGACAGCACCGTCGCCGAGATGGCAATCAACACATCGTCTTCGATCACCGAGGCATGGACCAGTGCGCGATGCCCGAGTGTCACCCGGTTGCCAATCAGGCAGGGATGGCCCGGGTCGACATGCAGCACGGAACCGTCTTGAATGTTCGATTCCTCGCCGATATCGATCCATTCATGATCGCCCCGAATCACGCAGCCATACCAGACCGAACTGCGGGCCTGCATCCGTACCTGGCCATAGACCACGGCACCAGGAGCGATCCATGCCGTGGGGTCAATCAACGGCGTGGTCCGCAAGGCGTTCCAGTCCCAGTGGGCTTCGGGATAGGGCACATTCGGCGGGGTGAGCGCCGGTGGTGCCGACCATTCGGGTTGCGGTCGTTGAAACGGGGAAGGAGTGGCGGGTGTCATGGTCATCGGGGTCTCTCAAGCCGCCATCGCTGTGTGGCGGGTATTCGGGAAGATCCGGTTCCTTCGATCCGCGCATCCAACTGCCGCAGATGGTACCATCGAATGATCATGTCTGATGAGACGACCACAGCCAATCCACGACCGAATGGTTTTCCCAAATCGAGCCGGTTGCTCTCGCGTGCCGACTTTGAACCGGTGTACCGTTTGCGTTGTAAAGCGGGCGATGGGACGCTGCTGGTTTTTGCACTATGCAATGCACGTCCTGGTACGCGCATCGGCCTGAGTGTCTCGAAGAAACTGGGCAATGCCGTGGTTCGCAATCGGCTCAAGCGATTGTTACGTGAAGCGTTCCGACTGACGCAGCATGATCTGCCCGCGGGGCTCGATGTCGTGGTGATTCCCTCCACCAAAGACAAGGCAACGCTGGAAAACTATCAGCATTCACTGGTCAAACTGACGCGGAAAGTGTATCGGCGGCTACAGTCTTCGACTCCGGAGCCCGAGGCATGATCGTGCTGCGCTGGCTGCGGAAAATGCTGTCGCGCGGGATCATTATGATGGTTCGTGTGTATCAGCTGGGTATCAGCCCCTGGCTGGGGCAGAACTGCCGATTCATTCCCAGTTGCAGTGCCTACATGATCGAAGCCGTGGAGAAATACGGACCCTTCCGCGGCGTGTGGAAGGGCCTCTGCCGCATTGGACGCTGTCACCCGCTGCACCCTGGCGGTTATGATCCACCGTGACTGAAATCGCTAAGGGTTGAGGGTTCAGGGCCAAGGGATCAATGGCAGATGCGTGTTTTTTTCTGACCCTGAGCCCCAAAAGCATGATTTCATATGGAGAGCGAGTGATTGCGGAAAGCAGAAGGCGGAAAGCCAGAAATCCGCTGGTTTCCCACTCTCTGGCTGTCCGCTTTCTGCTTTTGGCTTTCCGCTGGAACGATTTGAAAACAGGTTCTAAACTCTTAACCCTCAGCCATCCCCCACTTCTTTGCGTGATCCACGACCATTATGACCGACTACGAAAAACTGGGTGTCTTCTATCTCGGCCGTGAGTACAACCTCGAACAGCGGCAAGTCGCAGACGATCTGCTGCTATACGACGCCAAAGATCTTTGCACGCATGCGGTCTGTGTCGGCATGACCGGCAGTGGCAAAACCGGGCTGTGTCTCGATCTGCTAGAAGAAGCCGCAATCGATGGCATCCCCGCCTTGTGCATCGATCCCAAGGGCGATCTCGGCAACCTGATGCTGACTTTTCCTCAACTGCGGCCCGAGGATTTTCGGCCCTGGATCGATCCTGCCGATGCCACTCGCAAAGGGCTGACTCCCGACGAGTTCGCGACACAGACCGCCAAGAGTTGGAAGACCGGCCTGGCAGACTGGGGCCAATCGCCCGAACGCATTCAACGCTTCCGCGACGCCGCCGATGTGGCGATTTATACTCCGGGGGGAACTGCAGGTTTACCCATCACGGTGTTGCGATCGTTCACCGCGCCCGATGAGTCTTTGAGGAGCGATCCCCAGGCACTGCACGACCGCATTTCGGCGGCGGTCTCGGGACTGCTGGCTCTCATGGGCATCAATGCCGACCCGCTGATGAGCCGCGAACACATTCTGCTTTCCAATTTGTTTGATACGAGTTGGAAAGCGGGGCAGGATCTCGATCTGGGGATGCTCATCCGTCAGGTGCAGTCGCCGCCGTTCGATCGGCTCGGCGTGCTCGACCTGGAAAGCTTCTTCCCGGCGAATGATCGCTTCCAGTTTGCCATGCAGCTCAACAACCTGCTGGCTTCGCCGGGGTTTGCGGTGTGGCGGGAAGGGGAACCGCTCGATATTCAGAAATTGCTGTATACACCGGAGGGCAAGCCGCGGATTGCGATCCTGTCGATTTCTCATCTCTCTGATCCCGAGCGAATGTTCTTTGTGACCATTCTGCTCAACGAAGTGTTGGCGTGGATGCGCAGGCAACCGGGAACATCGAGCCTGCGAGCGCTCTTGTATATGGACGAAGTCTTCGGCTTCTTCCCGCCGACAGCCAACCCGCCGAGTAAAACGCCGATGTTGACGTTGCTCAAACAGGCGCGGGCGTTCGGACTCGGTGTGGTTCTCGCGACCCAGAACCCCGTCGATCTTGATTACAAGGGTCTCTCGAACTGTGGCACGTGGTTCATCGGCCGGTTGCAGACCGAACGCGACAAACTGCGCTTGCTCGACGGTTTGGAAGGAGCCTCGGCAACCACGGGCTCGAACTTCGACCGGGCCTCGATGGAACGCATCATGTCGTCCCTCGGCAGCCGGGTCTTCCTGATGAACAACGTGCATGATGATCAGCCGGTGGTCTTTCAGACGCGTTGGGCGTTATCGTACCTGCGCGGACCATTGGCTCGGGAGCATATCGAACGGCTGATGGCGCCTCGCAAGGCTCTCGCTCCCGCGACAGCACCTGTTTCAGCGGGGCCGTCATCCAGCACGGGCGAAGTCGGCACGCATCCCATTCTGCCGCCCGACATTACCGAACAGTTCCTGCCGCGGCGCGGGTCGCTGCTGGGCGATGCCAAGTTGACGTACCGACCGGGACTCTTCGCCACGGCACGCGTTCACTTTGAGAATCGGACAGCGGGGGTCGATGAGTCGCACGACTTTGCGTTTCTGATCGATCATGCACAAGAGGTTTCCGCGACCATGTGGGATGCGGCGGTCACGACCGACCAGGAACTCGAGTTCACCGATCAGCCGGAAGCGGCCGCCGGTTTCGCGACGTTGCCTGCGGAGCTATCGAAGCCAAAGACATACAACGAACTTTCCAATGCCTTGAAAGACCATCTCTATCGAACCGAACGGTTGCGACTCTTAAAATGCAAGTCGTTGAAACAGACGTCGAACCCCAACGAAGAGGAAGGCCCGTTCCGTGTGCGGTTGGGGCAACTGCTCAAGGAACAGCGCGACTTGCAGGTGGAGAAACTGAAAGCGAAATTTGCCCCGAAACTCGCCGCATTACAGGAACGTCAGCGGAAGGCGGAGCAACGCAAGGAAAAGGAAGCCGCGCAGGCTTCGTCGCAAACGTTTCAGACGGCGATGCAGTTTGGCACTTCGATTCTGGGGGCCATGTTCGGCCGTAAACTGGCGAGTGCCTCGAACCTGTCGCGGGCCTCCAGCACCATGCGGTCGGCAAATCGCACGCTGGAACAACGGCAGGATGTCGCGCAGGCAAATGAAAACATCGAAGCGGTCCAGCAGCACATCGCCGAATTGAACGCCGAGTTTGAAGCCGAGACGCTGAAGATTCAGGAGGGCTCTGCCGCGGATGATCTGGTATTCGATGAAGTGCTGGTGCGACCGAAGAAAACGGACATTTCCGTGACGAAGATGGCCCTGGTCTGGACGCCGTGGATCGTGGACAAAACCGGTATGGCGACGGCGGGCTGGGAATGAACGCGGTCAGTAATGATACGGGTTCAGCCACAAAGAGGCACAAAAGTCGCAAAAAGGGGAAACTCGTCAACCACTAGCCCGTCGCGCCAGCAAGGGCTTGAGGATACTTTGTGTCTCTTGTGCTTTCTGTGGCCAACATGAATTCTGATCGCGACTTCCGCTCACAATTGCAGTCAGGGTTGCAGCGCACTCGTGCCGAGCGGGTCCGCATCATCGTCGCAGTCTCCGGCGGGCCTGATAGCGTCGCTCTGTTACGCGGCTTAATGGAGTTGAGCGCGGACCATGAGTTGCAACTGATCGTGGCGCATTTCAACCATCGCTTTCGCGGCGCGGACTCTGATCAGGATGTCCGGTTTGTGGCGGCACTCGCGGAACGGTATCAACTTCCGTGCGTGTTAGGACACGCGGACAACGCCACGGCGGTCGTCCGTGAAGAATCTGCCCGGCAGGTCCGCTATCAATTTCTGGAAGAGGTCGCTCAGGAACATCAGGCAACGCACATCGCGACCGGTCACACGCGCGATGACCTGGTCGAAACCGTGCTGCATCACCTTCTTCGTGGCACCGGCATCACCGGGTTACGCGGCATGCCCTGGGAACGACTGACGTCGGACGCCACGATCATCCGTCCCATGCTCGACCTGTCACGGCAAGATGTCGAGAGCTATCTCACGGCGATCGAGCAAGATTATCGCACCGATGCCTCCAATTCAGATGTCACATTGACCCGCAATTGGCTCAGGCGGGAACTGCTGCCGGATGTTCGCGAGCGCTTTCCGCAGGTCGATGAAGCAGTAGCCCGGTTGTCTCAACAGGCGGGCGAAACCGCGGTACTCACCCAGTGGATTGGTCAGCAGGTGCTGACGGCTGCGATGCACTCGAATGCGGACGGTGTCGTGGAACTCTCCACGGCGATGCTGTCGGGTTATCCCCGGGCAGCCATCCGCGAAGCGATGGTCCAGGTGTGGAACGAACAGCGATGGCCACGGCAGGACATGGGTTTCGATCGCTGGGAACAACTGGCTGACCTCGTCTTCACCAAGTCGGGGACCATCACCTTCCCCGGCCCGATTGAGGCCCGCCGCATTGGCGAACGGTTACGATTGCGACGGTTGTAGGGCGGGGTTTGGGTGTTGGGAGTTAGGCGTTGGGGCAGAAAAGACGCTTGGTTGAGCGATTGCTCGATCATTTCTGAAACCAAGCGGAATTTGCCCAATCCCTAAACCCCAACCCCCTAACACCTATTTCCCCCGATGCGTTGTGGAAATCGGTTCAGCTCGCGGCTACCATGACGCCACTTTCCTTTCGTTTCACCCAATTCCACACGACTCACAACATCTGGCTGGGGGACTTGTTTCATGAGCCACGGGGGCATTGACAACGGCGCTGCGCCGAACGCATACCGGCTGCTTTGGGCTGGTTTCATGGCGATTCTCGCCGCGGGGGTGGGTTATTCCGTCCGTGGTGGCATCCTGGGACAATGGGCCCAGCAGTTCGGTTTTACGATGACCGAACTGGGGACAATTACCGGGGGAGGTCTGACCGGCTTCGGCGTGGTCATCATCATTACCTCGCTGGTTGCCGACAAAATTGGGTACGGCAAACTGATGGCGATGGCCTTCGTGCTGCACTTTATCTCTGCCGTGCTGACACTCGCGACTCCGGCGGCCTTTGCCGCGGGGGGCAAAGACGCAGCCTTCAATTGTTTGTTCTGGGGGATGTTCATTTTCGCGATTGGTAACGGCCTGTGTGAAGCCGTGGTCAATCCACTCACGGCGACCTTGTTCCCCAAAAACAAGGCGCACTTCCTGAACATCCTGCATGCCGGCTGGCCTGCTGGGCTGGTTTGCGGCGGCTTGGCATCGGCATTTATGGCGGGCAAAGTCGATGAATCCGGCACGGTGATCTCGGCACCGGTCGACTGGAAAATTCAGATGTCGCTGTTTCTGATTCCCGTCATCCTGTATGGGATCATGCTGCTGGGCCAGAAGTTCCCCAAATCGGAAGCGGCCTCGGCCGGCGTGACACTGGGACAAATGATTGGCACCGTCTTCGCGCCACTGATGATCGTGTTGTTGATCATTCACGCGATGGTGGGCTATGTCGAACTGGGAACCGATTCGTGGATCGCCAAGATCACCGGGTCGATTATGGGCAGCCCAGCCAAGGGGTTGGCGCTCTTTGTTTATACGTCGTTGCTGATGTTCGCTCTGCGATTTGTCGCCGGCCCGATTGTCCATAAAATTTCGCCGTTGGGTCTGTTGTTTGTGAGCAGTGTGCTCGGTGCGATCGGACTGACGATGTTGGGCAATGCCGATGGGCTGATGCTGTGTGTCGTGGCCGCGACAATTTATGCCTGCGGCAAGACATTCCTCTGGCCCACCATGCTCGCTGTTGCCTCGGAGCGATTTCCGAAGGGTGGGGCGGTGGCCATTGGCATGCTCGGGGGCGTGGGTATGCTCTCTGCCGGTTTGCTGGGTGGGCCCGCGATTGGCTTCAAGCAGGATTTCTTCGCTTCGCATAACCTGCAAGAGACTTCAAAAGTCACCTACGATCGCTACAAGGCTGCCAACGAAAACACCTTCATGAGCTTCAAGGTGGTCGGCCTGGATGGGGCTAAGGTGGGCGTGCTGGAAGATGGCGGCAAAGAATTGGCCCGTGTGGATGAACTGCTGAAATCGCAGAAATCGGAAGACAAAAACCATGCGGATCTGGCTGCCTGGTGGGACACCGCGAAAGTCACCGCAGCGGAAGACAAACCCCTGGTGATGGATGCAGGGATCGAAGGGGGCAAGAAGGCCCTGCAACTGACGGCCTATGTCCCCATGACGATGGCCGTCTTCTATCTCCTGTTGATTGCGTACTTCCGCGCCACAGGCGGGTACAAGCAGGTTCACATCGAAGAAGAGAACGTACCTGGTACCGACCTGGGCACGGCGGAAAGCTGAGCCGCGCGGTTCGTGACTTCTGCTGGTTAATGTGATGAAGCCGCAGCCGGGGCATGATGATGCTTCGGCTGCGGTCGTTTCAGACGCGTCAAAATCGTTGGTCAAAAGGGGGCCGGGATTGAATCCGCGGCTGCCATCGGCGTATGGTGATGCCATCACTGAGCCGCTGGTCTGTCTGGCTGTTGGAACCGATGATGATGAGTCGTTCGTGCGGATGGCTGTTGTTCCTGTTGATCACGCTTTCTGGTGGCCGCTCGGTATTGTCGGATGAACCTGGCCAACTGGACCTGTTGAACACCTTTCAAAGCGAATTCGTCGTGATCGCACCCGGTACCGAGAAATTCCCCGCGACGTTTGTCTGTGGTTCGAATGACGGTGGCCCGGAAGTCCGGCCGGCAACTTCTGTCACCATGTCGACACCCTTTGCCATCGCTAAGTATGAGGTGCCTCAGAATCTGTACGAGACAGTGATGGGCACCAACCCCAGTCGTTGGAAAGGCCAGCGCAATTCCGTTGAATTGCTCACCGTCACCGAGGCGAAACAGTTCTGCGAACGTGCCACGCAGTTAATGCAAGCGGCGAAACTGCTCGCGGATGATGAAGTGATCCGCTTGCCGACCGAGGTGGAATGGGAATACTGCTGTCGTGCGGGTACATCCACCAAATACTCGTTTGGTGATGCCATTCGGCGCGACAGCGATGTCGGGGCGAAGAACTCGATTCTCGATGAGTATGCATGGTACACAGGCAACGCGGCAGGGAATAATCCACCGGTGGGGGCTTTGAAACCCAACGCGTGGGGGCTGTACGACATGCATGGCTATCTGTGGGAATTCACGGACGATGCGTGGACGCTATCTCATGCTCCGGAAAGTAGTTCCGACAAGCAGCAAGTCACGCTGAAAAGTGGTTCCTGGAAGGATCCGGCCGAGCGCTTGACGAGTTCTGCCCGGCGTGGTTTTCCGGTCTCGGGGAAGGATGACGCGGTGGGGTTCCGGTGCGTGCGTGCGAAACGGCAGGGATTCTAGCCTATACGGAATCTTCAAAGCGGCCCGGGAAATTGTCGGAAGGTGGCATCGGATCAGACGTTCCGCTATCGTGTTCAGGCGCGGGACTGGTCCGACCCCACAGGATCGCGGTGTGTTGACATTAGTCGCATGCCCATGATGGGTCAGTAGCAGGCTGAGTTCGATGATGAACGACGAGCAACCGTTGACGGATGAAACCGGTGTTGACGCAGGTGCCATGCCACCCGTGACAGACACCAACATGGCACAAGATCAGGTCGCAACTCCTGCGGAGGCGGAGCCGATCGAGACGCCACCCGCTGCGGAAGCCGTGGCTGCTGCGCCTGGGGAATCGATTCCGGACGTTCCCGCGCCCGTGGCAGCAGAATCCCCGGAAGAAGCGCCGAAGCGACGCATCCAGTTGAACCCCACGGTCAACGCCGCCGATGGCAAAGCTGTCCCCACGTATGGTGGTGGCGAAACCGACGAGCAGGGTCAGGCCGTTGCCGCCCCCTACATGCAGGGCAATGCCGGTCCTGTGGAAGTCCCGCGCAGCGAATCGCTCGAGGCAGACCTGGAAGCCGAAATCAACGCCGCAATGACCGGAGCGATGGTCCCTCCTGCTGCTCAGCCAGGCGACCAGAGCATAGCCGACACCGTGCTGCCGGTCTCGGAAGATCAACTGGAACCTGGCACGAAGCTGAAAGCCAAAGTGCAGTCGTTGAATGCCGAAAGCGTCTTCTGCGAGATCGGCTTTCGTTCGCCGGGCATGTTACCGATCAAGCAATTCCCGCCGGGCAAGCACCCGCGTGAAGGGGAAGAGTTTCTGGTGGTCGTCGATAAGTACGACACCGAAAATGGCGTGGTCCTCATCAGCCTGCCGAAGGCGACCCGTCGCCCGCGCGGCAACTGGGAAGAACTCGCCATCGGGCAAATTGTGGACTGTGTGGTCAACAAAACGAACAAAGGTGGCCTCGAAGTCACCGTCAGCAATATGCGAGCCTTCCTGCCGGCCAGTCAGGTCGATGTCGGGTTTGTCGCCTCATTGGAAACCTATGTGGGTCAGCGGTTCCCCGTGCAGGTGACGGAAGTCAACCCGGCCAAGCGGAACCTCGTGGTCAGCCGTCGCGTGTTGGTCATCCAGGAACGCAAAGAAAAGGCGGGGGTTTTCTGGGAGCAGGTGGAAGTTGGCCAGCAATACGCCGGTACGGTGAAGACGCTCAAAGATTACGGGGCTTTCATCGATCTCGGTGGCGTCGACGGGTTCCTGCATGTGGGCGAGATGAGCTGGACCCGCATCAAGCATCCGTCCGACCTGTTGCAGGAAGGTCTGGCTGTCGATGTCGTCGTGCTGTCGCTTGATCGCGAGAAGCAGAAGATCGGGTTGGGGATGCGGCAACTCGCCCAGAACCCGTGGAACCTCGCCGTCGACAAGTACGCTGTGGGTAACACCGCTTCCGGCAAAGTCACGCGACTGAGCGACTTCGGGGCGTTCATTGAACTCGAAGCGGGCGTCGAAGGCCTGATCCACATCAGCGAACTCGATCATAAACGCGTCAAGCGCGTCGGTGATGTGCTCAGCGTCGGTCAGGAAGTGCAAGTCCAGGTGCTGGAAGTGAACCCCGAACGGCAACGCATCAGCCTGTCTCTCAAGGCCTTGAAGGCCAAGCCCGAAGAACCCAAAGACGAAGACATGGCCCCCGGTAAAGGCCAGGCTTACGAACGCAAGCGGAAAGAACCGTTACGCGGTGGCACCGGCTCGCAAGGCGGGGGCGGCCTGTTTGGTAACCCCGGCGACTTCGGCCGCTGATTGGTCGTCTGGTGTAGCGTTCAAACAGGGAAGCCCAGGGATCGCGATCCCTGGGCTTCTGCATTTCTGTTAGACCAGACCGCTGAGTGTCCCCGTGGCATCAGCGAATCGGTCCTGCTCCACACCGAGACTCTGGGCAAGCGTCAGCAGCACGTTCGACAACGGCGGATGCTTGTCGGCATCGAACGCCAGATGTTGCCCCGGCTTCAGTCCCAGCTTGCGACCACCGGCAACCAGCAACGGCAGGTTCTTGGGAGAATGCTCGCCACCCTTGCCCGAGTTCATGCCACTCCCGAACAAGATCGCCGTGCGATCGAGCATGTGGCTGTCGGCTTCGCTGGTCGCCTTCAGCATCCCCAGGAAGCGGCCCAACCGGCTGAGATGGAACCGGTCGATTTCCGCCAGTTTCGAGAGCATGCCCGCATCGCCGCCATGGTGCGACAGCTCATGATGATTCTCGCCACCGCCACCATAACCGCCCGCCTCGCGCGACCATTCAAACGTAATCACGCGGGTGGTATCGGTGATGAACGACAGGTAAACCAGCTCCAGCATCACATCGATCCACATCGGTCGGTCGTGGGCATTGCCCGGCTGGCTGTTGAGTTGCAGTCCCTGCTCGCCGACTTTCGCCTTTGGCTTGTCGATCCAGTCCTGTAGTCGCTCGACCTGTTTTTCCGTCTGGCGGACACTGGAAAGGTACTCATCGAGCTTGCGCCGATCATTCGTGCCGAGTTTACGATGGAGGGCATCGGCTTCAAGAGTGACCGCGTCCAATAACGAGCGGCGTTCCTTGTAGCGCCGCAATGCCGCCGTCTTGTCATCGGCCGATTCAGGGACGAACAGCCGCTCGAACAAGCGTCGCGGTGAATTCTCGGCGGGAAGTGGCGTGCCATTGAGATCGAACGATAGCGTGTGGCTATGCCCCGCGCCGCCGGTGCCCGATTGATCGCTCAGTTGCAGCGACGGATACCGCGTCTGCTGACCATGCACCTCGGCAATTGCCTGATCGATCGATTGCGAATTCGTGTAGTCGGCCCCTGGCTTACTTTGCAGGTTTGCCGCGGTCAACCAGGTATCGGCTCCGCTGTGCCCTCCCTGGGATGACGGGTGTCCCAATCCCGAAATCACCGTGAACTCGGTGCGGTGTTCTTCCAACGCCTTCAACGTGGGGGAGAGTGTGTAATTGAGACCGCTGTCCGCTGGCACCCATTCCTGAATGTTCACACCATTGGGGACATAGCAGCACAACAGACGTGGCTGCACCACATCTGACTTGGGCAGCGATTGAAACGTCGATGGTGCCCCCCAGCCACGCGGGAGCATGGCGTCCAGCAGTGGCAGCGTGAGCGCCGCCCCGGCCGCCCGCAAAACATGCCGGCGGGACAGCCACAGTTGACTTGGCTTCGACATCTTCAAATTCCCCGTTGATACATACCGCGCAGGTTTATTACTTGGTGACAAAGGCCTCGCAGGTCACCAGCGACTTCAATAACCCGCGTAAGGTATACCGCTCCCGTTTCAGATCTCCTACCAGCCGATCGATCGTCGGTTGATCGGACAGGCCCAGTTCGCGGCCTAGCGCATAAGTCAGCAAATGCGTTGTCAGCGACTTCAGAAAGAGGTCTTCGCGGGCCAGCATCGCGGTCTGCAACCCCGCGACACCGTTGATCTCGGTCCCATCGGGCATGCGTGACGACGCATCAATCACCGGATCGTCGCTGCCCACTCGGCCCTTGTACCCGAAGCCCTCCTGATCGCGCCATTCGCCCGCAGCGTTGAAGTTCTCGAGCGCGAAACCCAGTGGATCGATCTTGCTGTGACAACGGGCACACTGCGGCAGTTCGCGATGGATCTCCAGCCGCTGCCGCACGGTGGCCTTGTCGATCCCCGGCACTTTCGGTGCGATTTCGCCGGCATTGGCAACAGGCAACCCGGGGTCGGTCCCCAGCAGTGTTTTCAAAATCCAGGTGCCCCGCTTCACGGGTGAAGTCCGCGTGCCATTCGACGTGATGGTGAGAATCGAAGCCTGCGTGACGATGCCCCCGCGGTGTGATTCGGGTGACACAGGGACTCGGCGGAACTCATCCCCCCGGACGTTTGGAATGTCATAGAACCGGGCCAGTCGTTCGTTGATGGTCACAAAATCACTGCGGATCATCTGGCGGACATCGAGATCGTGCTGGAGAAACTCACGGAAGTAAGCCTCCGTCTCGGCGACGATGGACGTTTCCAGATGGCGATCGTATTGCGGATAGAGATCCTTCGCGGGGGGATTGGCTCCGACATCGCGCAGATTGAGCCATTGTCCCACGAAGTTGGTCACGAACTCCGACGACTTCGCGTCGGCCAGCATCCGGTCGACCTGCTGCTGTCGCACCTTGGGATCACGCAATTTTCCGGTCTCGGCCAGTTTCCGTAGCTCGGCATCAGGCGAGGACGACCACAAGAAGTACGCCAGCCGCGTCGCTAACTGATGCTCATCGAGCGGCACGGCCTTCGGCCCCGGTTGTGGCTCCGAAAGATACAGAAAATGCGGCGATGTGAGCACGGCGATCAACGGCAGTTTGATGGCTTCGACGAATGTCTTCCCCTGGCGATTCGCGGTCATCAAGGCGAGCTTGGCGTCGATCTCTTCTTTCGTCACAGGGCGGCGATACGCCAGTCGCATGAACCGCGTGAGGACTTCGCGGGCATAAGCCGTTTCATTCGACGTCTGCTGCGGAGACGGGAAGTGGATGTTGGTATGCGACGAGGGTGGCCAACTGTCGTAGACCGGGCCATCCACTTCGAACCAGTCGATCATCAGTTCCGGCCGCGCGAAGCGTTCGTGATTCTGCATCCAGAAGTTTTCGAGCACACTCGGGATCGCGTACGCATACTCCCAACCAATACCAGCCGACTCCGTGGTGAAACGTGTGTGGAATTCGTACAGGCCGGGTTGATCGGGCGACGCGGGGACATCGAACTCGGCAATCGTGCGGGGTTGCGGCCCGAGTTGCAGCACCAACCGCATGCGCGGTGGCCCATAGTCGTACATACGATCCTGGCGGAAGTGGTCGAGGTCGCGATCGAATTGCTCCTGCGTCCATTTCTTGCCCTTCGGATTCTTGGCGTCCTGTTCATCGCGCCGATGGGCCAGCATGGCCTCGGCACTGGCGAGCACCTGTTCGCGTGTCGGCGTTCGCCCCGCCGCCTGGACACGAATCGTGTACATTCCCGCTGTGGGAACACGAAAATCGCGGGCACCGACACCCTTGTCCCACTGGTTGTGATGGACCACCACCCAGTCGCCTTCCTGCTGGTTGTTATTGCCATTCACCAAAGCATTGTTGCGTTCATTGAGTCGCACGCGGGTGCGATCTGCGGGCCCGGCCTTGGGATCGAATCGCCAGCGGATGGTCGCGGGGCGTTCGCCTTCGACCAGCGCGCGATCGAGTATCTGCTGGGCCGCATTCAGATAGAGTTCGATATGCAACGGCGACATGGTGAGGGCACTGCCGTTGTTATCGAACCCCCCCGCCGGAGGATCTTGCGGGAACCCGGAAACGTCAAAGTCGATGCCGATGAGATCGCGGATCGTGTTGTGATACTCGGCCCGATTCAGCCGCCGCAGCACCACCTGCTGTTCCCGCAACGTGAGTTCCGCCTGCACGGCCTGCTGCGTGATCCAGTCGACAATCGCGGCGACCTCTGTCGGCTTGGGTTGCTTCTCCCCTTCGGGTGGCATCTCGTGCGAGTTGAGAACGTTCACGACTTCCCGCCACTGGTTCCGCGTGCTCGCATCGGCAAACTGATAGCTCAGCCGTTTTGACTCGACGGAGAAGTCCCCCTCGGGTTTGTCACTCGCATGACATTCCTGGCAGTAGGTTTTGAGAAATGGGGCGACAAGTTTCTGATACCCCGCCGCATCGGCAGGCACGACAGTTTCCGCCGCATTGGTCATGATCGGCGTGAGGAGCGCGAGCGCAAACGAAATCGTGAGACGCATACCCCGAAGTCCGCAAGAAGTGTGACGCACGAAATGATGGGATTGCGTACAGCATGACGAAACGAACCGGGGGCCGTCAATTGGATCGACCGCCCGGTTCACCGCAAATGCTGGATCACACGCTGCTCCAGATCGGGCAGACGGCGTTTCAGGGTGACGCTCAGGGGTTCCGGTTCGCGGCCTGTGGGGATGGTCGCGAGAAACTCGTCGAGGGCAGCGCGGGCTTCCGGCGGGCCGTGCAGCATGAAGTGGACCCAGCCCCAGGCATCGCGGTAGGCGTCGCCATCCATTTGTGCCAGCGTATTCTTGGCTTCCAATGCCGCCAGATTGGGTTGCCAGCCGAAGCGGTTGGCCCATTGCAGACCGCGGCGATGCGGGCTGCCATCGAACCGCCGATTCACCGCCTGCTCAAAGTATTCCGCCAGACCTTCATCCAGCCACAGCGGGACATAGGGCAGCGCGTTATGCAACAGTGCATGCGTCGTCTCATGTCGCAGATCAATTTCAAAATCGAGCCGTCGATAAGCATAGACGCGACCGGCATCGGCCCCGGCGACGAACAATGCGGGCCGACCGGCCCCGTCTGGCACCTCGTTTCGCACCGTGCTGGAGTAACTCCACCGATTGCGAAACAGATGAATATGAATCGGTTTCTCGCTGCACTTCAGGCCCAGGGTCGCTTCGATATCTTTTTGCAGTTCGCTCAGTTCGACGACCGTGCTCGAAACATCGCGGAGTGCAAAGTCGGTCTTGAAGACGTAGTTGCCTACGGTTTGCTCATCGGCGAAAACGTCACGGTGCTGCATCAACAGGCACACCGCGATCGCGAGAACAGACTTGAAACGTTCCATGCGGGAACCTTGCCGCCGGAGGGAACCACTTTGAAACCGTGCGTCGTAGTTCCAAAGACGGTTCCGCGTCAAGAGGAATTCCGGGAAGTTGAAGCTTAGAGATAGTCTCCGTCATCCCTGGTTCAATGCGAATGGGGATTGAACGCAGAGGTCGCGGAGAGACGCAGAGTCGAATGCGAGTAACTGACACGCGTGGAAGTCACTCAAGGCGAGCGAGGGGACGTAAGTCCCTTCGGTGATGGAATGCTAGTTTTCAGCAATAATCACCGGGGGGAGTCACCTCCCCCCGCTCGCCAGACTTTGCCACTTCGACGCGGATCAGTACAGTCCCTGCTCGATCGTGGATGGACTTATGATCACACCGTATGGCACTCCGCGTTCCCCCTTCCGCGTTCCGCACTTCATCAATCACTGAAAGTATTCCATCTCATCGCTTTGCCGCACGCGACGGCGGACGTGAAAGATGTGCGCGGGCAATTTGTGCGGATCGAGTTCCACATAATTCCGTGGTCCGTACCACATGTAGCGGGCGTCAGTCAGCAGGTCATGCACCTGATACGGTTCCGACGGATCGATGCCAAACTCTTCGAGCGGCAGCTCGACAAAGCCCGACTGCTTGAACTCGCCATGCAGGTTGACCACCATCAACAGCAGGTCTTGCCCATCGGGAGATTGCTGGCTGTAACAGATGAGGTGCTCATTATCGACCGGATGCAGTTTGAGCCGGGTTGTGTACTGTAACGCCGCATGACCCCGCCGAATCTGGTTGATGCGGCGGATCAAATCGGACAGGCTGTCGGGGCGGGTAATGTCGTGGCAATGGACCTCGAACTTCTCGCTGTGAATGTATTCCTCGCTGTTGGGCTTCGCGGGAAGACACCAGCCATGTTCAAACGGCGGGCCGTAGATTCCATAGTTGGACGACAACGTCGCCGCGAGGATCAGCCGCCGCGCGAATGCCGATCGCCCACCCTGTTGTAGTTCTGCGGTGAGAATATCGGGTGTGTTGGGCCAGAAGTTCGGCCGGAAGTACTCAGACAGTTCCGTTGCGGTGAGTTCCGTCAGGTACTCGGTGAGTTCCCACTTGGTATGCCGCCAGGCAAAGTACGTGTAAGACTGGGTATAGCCCAGCTTGGCCAGGCGGTACATCACTTTGGGACGTGTGAAGGCCTCGGCGAGGAAGATGAGTTCGGGCCATTGCCGTTTGAGATCGGTGATACACCATTCCCAGAACGGGAAGGCCTTGGTGTGCGGGTTATCGACCCGGAAGACCCTCACGCCGTGATGAATCCAGAACTCAAAGACGCTCTTCAACTCCTGCCATAAGCTCTGCCAGTCTTCGGACTCGAAATGGAACGGATAGATGTCCTGATACTTCTTCGGCGGGTTCTCGGCGTATTGAATGGTGCCATCGGGCCGGATTTTGAACCAGTCGGGATGTTCCTTCACATAGGGATGATCGGGAGACGCCTGAAACGCCATGTCGAGTGCGATTTCCATCTGCTGCTGACGGGCGGCGATCACCAGGGCATCGAAGTCGTCAATGGTCCCCAATTGCGGATGAATCGCTGTGTGTCCGCCGGTTGCATCACCAATCGCCCACGGGCTTCCCACATCATCCGGGGTGACTTCGGTACTTCCATCGCGGCCCTTGCGGAATGTTCGGCCGATGGGATGGATCGGGGGGAGATAGAGGACATCGAAGCCCATGTCGGCGACATAGGGTAACCGGGCGATCACATCGCGTAGCGTGCCATGCTGACCGGGGACTGTCGCCGCCGAGCGGGGGAACATCTCGTACCAGGCGCTGAACCGGGCTCGTTCGCGCTCGACGGTGACCGACAATTCCCGCTCGTACCGCGTGACCTGCTTCACGGGAGCGCAGCGGTCCATGATCTCCAGCAAGGCCACGTCTTGTGCGATCTCGGATGCGACGGTTGTTTCTTGAGCAGCGAGGCGTTTGAGCCAGGTTTGCAACACGTTCAGGTCGTCGATCGAGGCGGCGGTATCTGCGGACTTCAGGAAATTCGCCCCGATCTGCAAGTCGACAGTAACATCTTGCCCCGCGGCAACCCGCTTGGCGAGATCGCGTCGCCAGGAGCGGAAATGATCGACCCAGGCCACCACAGTGTAGCTCGCCGTGCCCAATTCGTTGACGGTAAACTTTGCGGTCCAGCGGTCGTTGTAACCGGGCTGCATCCGCACTTTCAGCCAGTCGGATGACGTGGTCGACCGGTGCCAGAGTTCGACCACGATTTCGTCGTGGCCATCGGTGAAAGCATCGACTGTGACAGCGACGGACTCGCCGAGGGTCCGCTTGATCGGAAAGCGACCGGCATCAATCTCGGGGCTCACCCGGTCGATCACAACCCGATTCCGGCCATCGTTCGGCAACGGCATCCGTCCACTCCTCGTTTCTTGTGCAGGCGTTCCAGGTTGGCAGGGGATTTCCACTCCGTCTCAGTGCAGCGTAGCCGGATTTCGTCCGACATCACACCCCACGAAAGCTACCGCAAGTTATAGACCGTAACAGCCTGTTTCTTCCGGAAACTCAGGGGATTTCACGAGACCGGGCCGCGCTCGCAAATTCCCGTCGTTTGACGTATCATCTCACCGGTTGATCTCGGTTCGTTGTTTCGAGGAACAGGGCCTCCCATGCTCACGAAGAAGCCACAGGCCGTGGCCGGTGTTAGTGCGACGTATGAAAACGTCATCGAAGAATTGTACCCGTCGATCACCAGCACCTGGCTGGGGCAACTGCTGAACTCGCTGTACGAGTCGCTGCCGGGGTATGGTCAGGTGCGGCTGTCGTACCTGCTCTTTATTCCGTTCACCTGGCCGCTCGCACTCGTCGGCTATTTTGCCATGAAGGTGTTTGGCTCGAAGTATGTCGTCACCAATCGCGCGGTGAAGCGGTACCCGGTGATGGGCGTGCAACTGCTCGAAGAAGCCCCGCTCGCCAAGATCGACCGCGTCACTGTCGATCCCGATTCCCGGTTGTATTTCTTCCGCACTGGCGACGTGCGGCTCTCCTCGGCAGATGGCAGCACACTCATGCTGATCCGCGGCGTCCCCTATCCCGAACGGTTCTGCCAGGTGATTCTCGAAACCCGCGATGCCCGCAAGGAAGTTGAAGCCTCGCTGAACACCATCCGCAGCCGCAAGTAATCCACGGTTGAAAATCGACCGATCTCGTCACAGCCCGGGCCCGTCGCTCGGGCTTTTTTTTTGGGGAAGCGATTTTCCGCAAAGAGGCACAAAAGTCACAAAATGAAGACAGGCGGTCTAACTGATCCGCGTCGAAGTTACTAATGGCGAGCGGGGGGAGGTGACTCCCCCCGGTGATTCGGGCTGCAAACTGGAATTCAATCACCAAGGGGACTTACGTCCCCTCGCTCGCCTTTACTCACTTCAACGCGTGTCAGTAATTCCGAGTGAGCGAGTTCTGATTACCACTCTCAACTCTTTCTTGTGTCTTTTGTGCCGCTTGTGGCAAATCGCCTTTCACGATTTCCAGCGCGTTTTCCACAGAACCTGCCCGGAGGTCATTGTGTCACGAGTCGTCACAAAACCCTAAAGTGAAGACCACGGAGACACGTCATGACCCACGAAATCATTCCCATCGATGCCGCGACCGCGATGCTTTCCACGGGGGGGAAGACCAAGCCGATCACGGTCATTGGCACCGAAGCCATCCGGCAGACCTTCGACGAAGTCTGTTTGCAGCAGGCGATCAATTCGCGACTCGCGCCCGGTGTCACCGACCTGGTATTGAATCCCGATGCCCATTGCGGCTACGGAGCCCCGGTCGGTTGCGTCCTGGTTTCGCCGACGCATGTCTACCCCGGACCCGTCGGCGTCGACATCAAGTGTTCGATGAGCCTGCTGCAACTCGATCTCCCCGCCGACGCCATCCTCGATAAACCCGTTCGTCGTGCGCTGATCAACGCCATTTGTGATCGGACGCCGACCGGTACCGGGCGTGGTCAGCGGCACGCGAAGAAAGCCCGTCACATCGATAGCCACGTTGGCCAGCGGGCCCTCATCGAAGGGGCGTCCCCCGAGGTCTGTTCGGCATTGGGTATCCCTCCGGAATGGGCCGAGCATTGTGAAGATGCGCAGCACGTGGGTCACGACGACACTCGCGACGCGCTCGCCGAGCGCTTGCAGCGGCATCTGGATGCCAGCGAGTTCCGCAAGTTCGACGAAAAGGTCAACCAACTCGGTTCATATGGCGGGGGTAACCATTTCGGCGAATGCGAAGTGGTGCAGGTCGCCGACAACGACCGTGCGCGCCGAGCCGCTGAAGTCTTCGGACTGCTGGATGGCAACGTGGCATTCCTGTCGCACTGTGGATCACGGGGCATCGGGCATGCCCTGGCGACGCATCAGTTCCGCGCGCTGCAGCACAAGTTCGCCACGTGGGATATCCCGCTGCCAGGGCAGGATCGTGAATTGGTCTACGCACCACTCGGCACTCCCGAGGCCGATGCGTATCTCGACGACATGGCTCTCGGTGCCAACTTCGCGACAGTGAATCATCTGCTGATCAACGCACTGGTGCTCGAAGCGTTTCAGCAGGTGCTGCCCGGCGTGACGGGAGAACTCGTCTACTTCATCAGCCACAACATTGCACGGCGCGAGATTGTCAACAACCAACCGGCGTGGGTCCATCGCAAGGGAGCCACGCGGGCCTTCCCGGCGGGGCACCACGCGCTCGCGGGGACGATCTACGCCGAGACCGGTCATCCGATTCTGTTGCCGGGCAATCCGCAAGCGGGGTCGGCGGTGATGGTGGCCGATGTCGGAGCGAAGCTCAGTTGTTACAGCGTGAATCATGGAGCGGGACGCATGCTCGGCCGCAAACGGGCCATTCGCGAATTGGATCAGAAGTCGATCGACCAGTCATTCGATGCCGCCGACATCCTCACCAACTGCCGCCAGTATCCGAAGGACGAAGCCCCGGCGGCATACAAGGACTTCGACGAAGTGCTGACATCGGTGAAGACCGCCGGCCTCGCCACCGAAGTTGCCCGGTTACGCGCCCGCTTCGTGATCAAAGACGGCGACGCCGCGGATGATTGAGTTAAATGCGGAATGGGGAACGCGGGGTGCGGAGCGAAACGCGGTGTGTGGCAGACGGACAATCCGTGTCGCTTTCCGCGATCCACCTTCCGCACTCCGCACGCTGGCGCTGCTCCGGGTCGGCACGTGAATTACAATGCAGATATGAAACTCGTCGCGTTCGCACGACATGTTCTGGCTTGTTCAATCGCAGTGATCCTGTTGATCAAAGTGAGCTGCGCTCTAACACCCCAGGCGGCGATGGCAGACCCGGTTATCGCGGGGGCATCGCTCACCGAGTGGCGCGAACGGATCAGTGAACTCGATCTGCAAGATCCGGCCAGCTCCCGCTATGTGCCTGGGTTGATCGAATTGATGAAATCTCCCGACGCGCCCTGGTTCACCCGGCGGCAAGCCGCGTTAACGCTGGGGCGTCTGGGGCCGTTAGCGACCGACGCAGTCCCTGTCCTGATGACGTTGATGAATGACACGGGTACCGACGCTGCGACATCGCCGCAGTTGTGGTCGATTAAGGCCTTGGGGTTATTTGGCCCGCTTGCACAGGCGGCAACGCCAGACTTGGTCCGCATCTATCGGGCAGACACAACATCGCACCTGGCACGGTTGTCGATTCTCGATACCCTGTCGCAGATTGGGCCCAGTCATCCCGCCGCGATACCCCAGCTCCTTGCGGTCACAGGGGATGCCACTTCGACCAATTTTGAACGTACCGAGCAACGACAGGCGGCCATCGAAGCGTTGGGGTTGGTGGGCCCTTCCGCGTCGGTCGCGATTCCGGTACTGGCCAGGGCGCTGGATGATGCCGACCCCATCACCCGGCGATTGGCCGCGGAAACGCTGATGCGAATGGGTCCGGCGAGTGAAATTGTGGCGACACCATTGCTGGAACACATGGTCGCCGATGAGGCGGTCGAGGTGCAGGACGCGGCCGCGAATGCCTTGCAGGCAATCGGTCCCAGCCTGGGGCCCGAGTTGAGCGACTGGTTAACGAGCGAAGACGCTGTGGTGCGGGCGCGGGTGGTGCAGATGTTTGGAGCCTGGGGCACACAGGCCCGTCCGTGGGCCAAGGGCGTCCGTGCCTTGTGGGATGATGAAGACCTATCCGTGCAACTCGCGGCCCTGGAAGCATCGCGACGGATCAGTGGTGCGAGCGAGGACATTGTTCAGCGTTCCGTGATTTTCTTTACCAGTGAAGATCGGAATGTGCGGCGGCGGGCCTATCTACTGTTTGAGCGTTGCAAGGCCTTCCAATCCTCGGCACAGGGTCAACTTGAACTTCTCCGCCAACATCCCAGGGCCTATGTCCGCGAACTCGCAGTGCGGGCCTTGGGTGTTGGGGATTAGGTGTTGGGTGTTGGGTAACTTCCACCTTCCACCTATTACCCAACCCCCAATACCTATCACCCAAACTGATATCCCTTCGGCACGACGGTGACCCCTTTTTCCGAGATTGTGAACTGTCGCGCCAGATCGGCGGCGGTGTCGAAGCCAATCTGCGTTCCGGCAGGCACGTTCACGTTCTTGTCGATGATGCATTTTTGCAGTTGGGCACCAGCCCCCACGCGCACGTTTTCAAAGAGAATGCTGTTCTCGACTTCGGCCATGTCTTCCACAACCACACGGGCGGAAAGGACCGAGTGCCGCACGCAACCTCCCGAGATGATCGCCCCGGCACCAAGGATCGAATTGATGAGGACGCCTTCGTGTCCGGAGCGTCCTGGAACCATGCGGGCGGGGGGGTTCTGGCCGTGATAGGTCCGAATCGACCAGTCGTCCTGATACAAATCGAGCGGCGGAACCGGCGTGAGCAAATCCATGTTGGCTTCGTAATAGGCATCGACTGTGCCCACATCGCGCCAGTAACGGTCTTGCGTCACGCGACCGGCCCGGCCACCGAAACGATATTCATGAACGGCGCTCTGCCCCTTGATCATGCGGGGAATGATGCTTTTGCCAAAGTCATGGGCCGATTCGCTGTCGGCCTGATCAGTTTCCAATTCACGCATCAGCACATCGATTTGAAAGACGTAGATGCCCATGGAGACCAGCGCCCGATCGGGATGGCCGGGCATGGCTTTCGGAAATTTGGGTTTTTCCTGGAATTCTGTGATCTCGTGCCGCTCGTTGACGGCCATCACCCCGAATTCCGAGGCTTCCTCGAGGGGCACATCCATGCAGGCGACCGTCACGCTGGCTTGGGTCTTTGCATGAAACTTCAGCATCGCCGCATAGTCCATGCGGTAAATATGATCGCCGGAAAGAATCAGGACGTGTTCGCAGCCGCTGCGCTGCAAAAGATAGAGATTCTGGTAGATCGCGTTTGCCGTGCCGCTATACCAGGAGTCTCCCGTCCGCATTTGTGGCGGGACGACGGTGATGTATTCCTGGATTTCCGGGTTGAAGATCGACCAGCCATCTCGCAGATGCCGTTGCAGCGATTGCGATTTGTACTGGGTTAGCACGAGGATTTTGCGAAGACCGGAATGCAGGCAGTTGCTTAAAGCAAAGTCAATGATGCGGTATTTCCCGGCAAAGGGCACCGCAGGTTTGGCCCGATCGACGGTGAGAGGGTGGAGTCGCGACCCCGCGCCTCCGGCCAGCAAGATGGTCAGTGTGTTGGAAAGCATCAGTTTGTGAGCGCAAAATAGGCATGCGGACCTTTTGTCAGCCAGAGTCCACCGTCCGCGAGCGAGTTCTGGTCGGTTGCTGGCCTATTCGTCAGCAACTTCGATTCCAGTCTGCTGAATTATGTGGCAGGTGGCATATGTCATTCAGGATCCGTGCCAGCTTCCAGTTCAGAGGCGCTTTTAGAGACGAGAGTCCAGAGCCAGAAAATCCGTTCCGCCTGGTCTTCTGATTGGCTCTCGACTCTGGACTCTCGACTCTGGACTCATCTGAAACACACGACCACTCCGCGACTCCTCTCGCCCCTTCGTTGAACCCATGTTGCGGCTGCGGTTATACTTCCCAATGGGGTTTGGCATTCCATTTTCACAGTGGAGTTGGCGACCTCCGACCCGTTCCCCGGCGATTTCCCCCGCCCTAACTCAGTGAGAGCCCTCCATGTCTGCCGATGCCGCTGAAAAGGAAAGTGCTGACAAGACCGCTGCCCGTGGACTCAAGGGAGTGGTCGCGGCCGATTCCAAAATCTGCGACGTCGACGGTGACATCGGCAAGCTGATTTACCGCGGCTTCAACATCGACGATCTGGCGATTCACAGCACCTTCGAAGAAGTCGCTTACCTGCTCTTCCAGAGCGAACTTCCCACTCCGCAGCAACTGACCGATTTCAAAGCCACGCTGGCGAAACACCGGGCCATTGAACCCGATCTGATGGCCTTCCTGAAAGGCATGCCGCGGGATACGCCTCCCATGACGGCACTCCGTTCCGCGGTCTCGGTCTCGGCTCATTACGATCCGCTCGCGGAAGACTGCTCGCCCCAGGCAAACTATGAAAAATCGATCCGCATGACGGCGGAAATGGTGTCGCTGGTGGCCGCCATCCGCCGCATTCGAGCGGGACTGGAACCCATTCCGCCCAAGCCGGAACTGAGTCACGCCGCCAACTTCATGTACATGCTGAATGGCAAGGTTCCCTCAGCCGACGCCGAAAAGGCGATGGACCTGATTCTAATTCTGCACGCGGAACACGGCCTGAATGCCAGCACCTTCGCGGCTCGCGTGATCGCGGCCACACTGTCTGACATGCATTCCGCGATCACCGGGGCCATCGGCGCGTTGAAGGGTCCGCTCCACGGTGGTGCCAACACGGAAGTGCTCAAGACGCTCATGGAAGTTGGCAGCGTCGACCGCGTCGCCAGTTATGTCGAAGAGACACGGGCTAAGAAGGGCAAGTTTATGGGCTTCGGCCATGCGGTCTACAAGGTGGAAGACCCGCGGGCCAAGCACCTCAAGGAACTTTCCCGCCGATTGGGCATCGAGACTGGCGAACCCAAGTGGTACGACATGTCGATTGAGATGGAGAAGTGCGTCAAGGCGGCCATCAACAAGAACTGCAACGTCGACTTCTACTCGGCGAGCCTGCAGCACTACATGGGGATTCCGGGCGACCTCTTCACCGCCGTCTTCGCCGCCAGCCGCATCGTCGGCTGGTGCGCCCATGTGATCGAGCAGATCAGCGACAACAAAATCATCCGCCCGTCGTCCAACTACATCGGCCCGGCGGAACGCAAATACCCAGCGTAATGTTAGCAGAAAGCTGAGAGCAGAAAGCGGAAAGCCAACAGCGAGCGGGGGGCGTCAGCCCCCTGTTACGTTGAGTTCTGAACATTGAGCCAGTCCTATGATGGCTCGTTGAAGTTCATTGTTCCTTGGCGACATGACGTGACAACACGGGAGAATTGCGATGCGCTGTCGACTCGGCTTTCTGGGATGGATGATTGCCATTTGCCTTTCCGGTTGCGGTCAAATTGAAGAGAAAGTGCCCACTGGCACTTGGATGGGGCAAACGGCGGGAATGGCGGGTCCCGGTAGCTTTCGAGAAGTCTGGACATTCCAACACGGCCAGATCACCACTGAAGGCACCGGCACCTACAAGTACACGATCGATACAACGACGAACCCGAAGCAGATTGACATGACGTTAACTCACGCCGGCAAGGATGAGCGTGTGCGGCTGGGGATCTACAAGATCGAACAAGACACACTCACCATCTGTGCTCTGGTGCCGTCGAGAGCCAAAGACGACGCGAAACGGCCTGCAGATTTCTACCCGACTGAGCGTGACGACGTCATGACGATCACGCTTCGTAGAAAGAGCTGACAGAATTTTCACGGCAGTTCCCAGTTCAGCGGAATCCCGGCAACGGAAAGTGCATCTCCCCGGCGCAATCGACTAAATCCAAGAGTTTCGCGACTAACCTCCACCACTTGAACCGCGAGTGGCTGCATATGCTGCCGAATCCGCAGGGGGTGTACCGATGCTTTCTGGTGCATGGGAATGGCGGCTGGCTGATTGTTACTCGGATTGGACAGTGCGATACCATCGACCATTTCGCAGGCTCACGCCCGCCACTCGCTATCGTTGACATTTGCACCCGTGCTGCGGCAAGATACGCGCTGTTACCGAACCAGCACTTCAATCACAGAAGGATTCTGTCATGGCTGACGGCAATGCCCCGCAAGACGCACGGCAACAGCAACCCTTGGTCGAACCGACCGACCTGGAGCCCATCTACGCCAACTTCTGCCGCGTCTCCAGCACCCCGGAAGAACTCGTTCTCGACTTCGGTCTGAACCCGCAACCGTTCGGCCAGAGCGCGATCCCGGTGAAGGTCTCGCAGCGATTGGTCGTCAACTTCTACACGGCGAAGCGCATGGCGATGGCGCTCGGCGTGGCACTACAGCGGCACGAACAAGCCTTCGGCCCGATCGAGATCGACATCCAGAAACGCGCCGCCGGGAAGACGGCGTGAGTAGGTGTCAGGCGCGAGGTATCAGGTTGAAGGTTGAAAACACCCAACACCCAACACCCAACACCTCCTCCCCAACGCCCAAAACCCGCTGCACCATCTCCTTGCGGATGCGGTCGCGGAGTTCTGGCGAAAATAGCGAGCCGTGGTCTTTTCCCGCGTGGATTTCGACCACGGCGTCGGACTTGAGTTGCTCGAGGGTCGCTTGCAATTTCTCGGTCGCCCCGTTGAGGTAGAAGTTGTCCTGATCGCCCATGAAGATGTGCAGCTTGCCCTGCAGGCTGGGGCCCAGGTCGGGCCAGTTTCCTTCGAGCACGCGGCGGATATCGTAGATTTCCCATTGCTTCGCGGTCTCGGGGTCGATCACGCCTGTCGTGCGGTCCCAAAGTTTGCGCGGTTGGCCGTCTGGTTCGCGAAGACTGAAGACCGCTTCAAAACTCTGGAACTGTCCGCCGTTTCCGAGCACCTGCTCCATGCGGTCGAAGTCGTCCCACCAGACCACGACCTGTCCATTCCGCCGGGCGATGGGTCGGCGTTGCCCGGCCGGATCGGTCCAGGCGTTTTCCCCCGCGCGATAAATATCGGCCTGTTGAAAGTCACGGAAATCAACCGCGTCGGGTGCGGTGCTCCACACCCCGTCAAAGGTGTCGGGAAACGTCATCTGCAACCACAAGGAACTCCAACCGCCAGAGGAATGCCCGGTGAGAAAGTAGGCCCCTTTCTGACAACGATACTGCCGCTCAAACTCAGGCAACCATTCGGTGACCAACGCCGTGCCCCACGGCCCGTTGTTTGCGGAGTCGGCAAACACGTGATGCCCCGTCGGACAACTCGGGTCGAGAATCACGCGAATGAATTCCACGCCGTTCGTGTTGGTCTCCTCAATCGGCATTGTTCGTTCCGCCGCGAAGTGATCGCCCCCAAAACCGGGGATAGTGAAGATCACCGGGTATTGCCGCTCGGGCTGCTGCTGATAACTCGCGGGCAACATGACTCCGCCGCGAACGGAGACCAGCCGCTGATGAAACTGGCTGAGCAAGGGCGACGGCACCTCGTGCAGCTTTGACCATTCCGATTCGGCAAATGTGCGCTCGGGCACCACCTTGTCGATGACCAGCGTGACGGGCGAAGATAGCTCTTTCGGCACATCGACGACGGCCGAGTAACCGTTCCCGATACCGATCCCCGCGCGACGTTCCCCGTCATTGAACCGCGCGACCGCCTGCACCTTGTACGTCTTCGCAGCCAGATCGACGAGGGTCTTGGGGAAGGTTAACAGTCCCGGCAAATCGCGAGAGATTGTCAACGGTGTATCGGGTTGCCAATCCTGCACATCGACGCCGACGAACGGTTCCGGATGAAACCAGTTCGGCCCCAGCCGTGGTTCGCCGTTGCCTTCGCTGAAGAACAACAGCACGCGGCCGGTGTAGGGTTCCGTCCGCACCGCTTTCGTAAATCGCACCTCGAAGGACCATTCTCCGGCGGGCAATGCCACGGGAGAGGCGGCAATCAACACCAGCAGGCCGAGCAACTTGCGCATCGCAGACCATTCATTCTCGTAAGAAATCGCCAAGTCGGGCCTGTATTCTAGCAAGCTTGGATTATAATTGGTGCGGATGATGTCATTTCAACTTAGCCCCCTGTTGCTTGGCAACGGGGGGCATTTCAAAGCAAGACACCCCCGGTCACAGGTGACCGAGGCCTAAATGGAATTCCTACGTCATGCCGTATATCGCGACTCCTGGACTACGTGTGCATGTGATCGATGAAGGCGAGCACGACCCGCTCGTCTTGCTGCACGGCTTTCCGCTCAGCCATGAAATGTGGGACGCCCAACGCCGCGAGTTTCGGAACACGCACCGTGTGATCATTCCCGACCTGCGCGGCTTCGGCCGGAGTACCAGTCAGGACGAAATCGTCTCGATGGATCAGTTCGCCGATGATGTCGCCGCGCTCCTGGAAGCGATGGACATTTCGCAACCGGTGATGTTGTGCGGCTTGTCGATGGGCGGCTACATCGCGATGGCACTTGCCCGGCGGTATCCGCAGCGGTTGGGTCGGTTGATCCTCACTAATACGAAGTCGCTGCCCGATACACAGGAAGCGGCGACCAATCGCGAACGCATGGCGAATCTGGTGCTGAAAGAAGGTCCGACTCCACTGGTCGCTGCGATGATGCCCCGCTTGTTCGGCCCGAGGACCAACGAACACCGTCCGCAAGTGGTCGATGCCGTGCGGAACGTAATGCTGGCCAACTCGTCTCGGGCGATTGCCGCCGCTCAACGGGGCATGGCGATCCGTCCCGATTCCACACCGTCACTGAAAGAGATCACTGTGCCGACGTTGGTCATCGCCAGCGAGCACGATGCCATCTCCCCGCCGGAGGAAATGCGGACCTTCGCCGCCGAGATTCCGCATTGCGAGTTCGTGTTGATCCCTGGTGTCGGCCACATGACCCCCATGGAAGCCCCGCAGGAATTTAACGCGGCGGTGCGAAGCTGGTTACAGAGAACCGCATGAACGAACCCATGACCACCGCCGCTGTGCCTCGCCATGTCCGCTGGTTCGCCCCGTGGACATGGTCGCGGTGGAAGTTGGTGGTCCTATTCGGTCTGCCCGGATTGCTGCTGTGCTATGCGGCATCGGGTGGTCCTGCTGTGTGGCTGGTAGAACGGGATTATCTCAGCTCAAGTATGGTTGAATGGGTCTATCGGCCAGTGGTCAGTCTGGGTGACAGATTCGACGGGCAATTTGGCGGTCTCTCTTACTTCACATACTTACGCAAGTGGAGTTCATCAGGAGCCTTTGAAGTCCGGGTTTGGAGGCGTTTGAGATATGTTCCGGAACCGAATTCTCATGTTCCGACGTGCCTCTCTGATTCTTTTCAAGCCGAATGGGCTGAGATCACCCGTCTGCGTGAATCAAAGCAAAAAGCCCAGGGAACGCGTTCCCTGGGCTTCGATGATCATGCATCAGAACCGTGAGTCGCATCAATCGCCGAAGGCGGCGTCGAAGGCGCGGTCGGACGGGGCGAAGTCGATGTTCTTGACGTACTGGCACGATTCACGGGCACCGTGCTCGCGGTTCATGCCGCTGTCTTCCCATTCGATCGACAACGGACCCTGATACTTGCAGGCGTTGAGGGCCCGGATGATTTCCTCGAACTGCACGCCCCCGCGGCCGACGCTGCGGAAGTCCCACCCGCGGCGGGCATCGCCAAACGACAGGTGGCTGGCGAGGATGCCGGTCTTGCCGTTGAGCGTGACTTTGGCGTCCTTCATGTGGACGTGATAGATGCGGTTCGGGAAAGCGCGGATGAACTCGACCGGATCAACTCCCTGCCAGATGAGGTGGCTGGGATCGAAGTTGAAGCCGAACTCTTCGCGATGATCAAGCGCCGCGAGAGCCCGCTCGGTGGAGTAGATGTCGAACGCGATTTCGGTCGGATGGACTTCCAGCGCGAACTTCACGCCACATTCCTGGAAGACATCGAGAATCGGGTTCCAGCGATCGGCGAGCAACTGGTAGCCGGCGTCGATCATCGATTTCGGCGTCGGGGGAAAGTCGTAAATGAACGGCCAGATGCTCGAACCGGTGAAGCCATTCACCACGCCGACACCGAGCTTTTTCGCAGCGCGGGCGGTGTTCTTCATTTCTTCGATGGCCCGCTCGTTGACCTTGGCGGGGTTGCCATCGCCCCAGACATACGGCGGGAGGATCGCCTTGTGACGGCCGTCGATCGTATCCAGCACGGCCTGACCGACGAGGTGATTCGAGATCGCAAAGACCTGCAGATCGTACTTTTCGAGGAGTTCGCGTTTGCGGGCACAGTAGGTGTCGTCGGAAAGCGCCTTATCGACTTCGAAGTGGTCGCCCCAGCAGGCGAGTTCCAAACCGTCGTAGCCGAAATCCTTGGCCTTCTTGCACAAATCCTCAAGCTTCAGATCGGCCCATTGACCGGTAAAGAGGGTCACTTTGCGCGGCATCGACAGGATCCTTGCTGAAAACCAGGGTGCAGTCTCAATGAGTTGAGGCGACGGATTTGCCGCCAAATGATCCTTGAAACTAGGCCCGCGACGAAGGAAAGTCAACTCCGAGCACCGCACGCGATGATCGAGGGAAAAACGGCAGGCCGGGCTGCGGACGGGGGATCGCTCGCTCAGCGGCTCATGGATTGCTGCTCTTGCAACCACACCCGCACATCTTGCCACGCGGCTTGTTCTTCCGGAGTGGCCTCTTGCGACAGCAGCGTGACCAGTTGGGTGAGTTGCCGTGACTGTTCGTGCGGAATCTGGAAATCCACCGCCAGGTCTCGCGAGGACCACTGAGTGACGAAGTCATCCAGCCAGGAAACTGCCGTCTGGAACTGTTCGGGATGCTGTTGCAACCGCGTGAACCACACTGGCCCGAAATGATAGTAATGTTCGATGACCCGCTGACCAGCGGGCGTACTTTTCAAGATCTGATCTCGAAATTCGCGACAATGGTTGAGCCACGCCGTTTGATTTGGCTTTAACTGCAACAACTTCGGCAGCGGAATTTGAGGCAGCCGACGAGCCAGGCGTTTAATCGGGCAGTCATCGGGACCATCGATGGTTAAGGTCATGACCTTCAAGCCCGTGCCGCCGCGGTTCGAGGCCGATAGATCAATCCGATAGACACCGACCGTGCGCGGAAACCCCGAGATCAAACCCGTCAAACTGTCGCACGTGAGCGCGCTCGGTAGCCCGGCGGCTCCGAACGAGGTTGGCCCATTCGCCGCGGTGATCTGATACTGAAACTCCTGGCCCACGAGTCCTGACGCGGTGATGGCACTGCTGATGACAGGCGGCGCGATCACGTCGTTATCGGCAATCGCCGCGATGATCGAGGCCGTTTGATTTAATGAGAGTGACGCGTTGGCGGGGTTTGGCCCGGTCTCCAGTCGTCCCATGGGGACACCATCGAACAGAATATTCGGATTGGAATGCCGCCGGATGCGTGTGTTGCCATTCGACATGATCGTGGCGTGAAACTGCCCGCTTTGTCCGCGAAAGGCGTAACCGAAGGAGTAGGGGAAGACCGCCATCGAGGGCATGAAAAAGTCGTGATCGATGCCCTGATTACTGCCAATGGCCCGCGTGAACGTGTCTTGCGGAATGGTCGCCGCCATGGAGACGCTGAACGTCCAGTTGGCGTTGAATGTGGTCATGTTGTTGAGCCAGCCCAGATCGCTGAGATCGGCGTAATTCACCAGCATGTGAACCAGATCGGCCCGGTAAGCCAGACGCAGTGCGAAGGCATCATCGATCCAGCCGTCTGCCGGGCGTGTCAACCGTTCGAGATCGACGGAGGCGCTCCCCGATTCCTGGTAATTGATTTCCAGCAGATGAGCGCGACGCAACGTGATCGAGATGCCACTTTGCAGGTAGGCTTCGTTGGCATACTCGATGGCCAGGTCGACCAGCAACCGCATTCCATCCGCGGTCCCGCCTCCAGTTTGAATGCGCGTCCGTGGCGTATAGAGAAATAAGACATCGATCACTTGTGGTGGGAACGAAATCATGTCGGCGGGTGGGACAGCATTCGGCTGTCGACGTGGTGGACGGGGACCGGCGCGTTCAGCCACGGGGACCATGCGCCGCGGCAAGGTCACATCGGCGGCGGTCGATGGCAGCAGGCGATGCCGCCCCGCGGTGGCCGACGGGATCAGCAGATAACGTTCCTCCAACGACGGAACCAGAATCATGCCCAGCCGGCCCTCATCCACAATCGCCACGAACTCGCTGTGCGGCCGATCCACGAAGTGCCCGAACGAGACAAATCGCGTGGGGCTGTCTACCCGCGTGCGATCCACCACGCCGTGATAACGTGAACCAGCGGGAGAAGCCCATTCAAACGTGGTAGCGACATCGTCGGCGGCGCGGAACAGTTGTTGTGGCAGCCCCGCCGGCAGTTCAACTTCGATGCCGCGTGGTGATTCCTCGGCACGAACCCCAGGCAATGAGGTGTGCGTTGCTGCGAGCAGCAGGAGTCCGACCAGGACTCTGCGATCAATTCGATGCATCATCGACTCCGCCTGTGGCAGCCATTGAACCTCGATTGAGACTAGCGAGTGCAGTAATGCAACAGCAAGAGGCAAGCCGTTTGAACGATCTGCGTTGTACAGTAGACCTGTGAGCGAAAGGGGTGGTGGGTGTCAGAGTCCCAGAGCGAAAAAGTCTCAGTGGACTAATCCTCCACCTCTGTCACTCTGGTACTCTGACACTTTGTCACCCCTCACGCCCCGCGCTCGCGGTAGACGTGGTCAATCGCGTCTTGCACGCTGTGGCAGAGTTCCCGCACGAGTTCGACGGGCATCGCGGGGGCGGGGATCAGCACCAGGGTATCGCCGATGTTACGGACGATGACGCCGCGCTCGCGGCAGGCGAGAGTCACCCGATGCCCCATGCGCTCCTCGATGGGAAACGGTTCGCGCGAGGTGGAATCGATGAGGTCAATGCCGACCATCGTCCCTTTATGGCGCACTGGCCATTGAGCGGCGAGTGTTGCGAGTTCCGTTGAAAGCACCTGTTCAATCTGCCGGGCGTTGTTGAGCACCTGCTGACTTTCGATCCGTCGCAATGATGCCAAAGCAACAGCACACGCCAGCGGATTCCCCGTGTAGGTATGACCATGATAAAACGTGCGGCCCTGCCACGGATCACCCAGAAATGCATTGTAGATGTCGTCGGTGACCAGCGTTGCGGCGAGGGGCAGATAACCCGCCGTGAGCCCTTTCGACACGATCAACATGTCGGGCGAGACCTGTTCCTGCTCACACGCGAAGAGTGTTCCCAGTCGACCGAAGCCGACCGCGATTTCATCGGCAATCAACAAGATGCCAAGGCGCTGCGTCAGCTCGCGAATCGCGTGCAGATAGCCGGGCGGATGGACAAGTATCCCTGCGGCGGCCTGTACCAGCGGCTCGATCATGAACCCCGCGATGCGGTGGGCATGTTCCGTCAGAATGTTTTCCGTCTCCGCCAGGCATGCCTCGAGAGACAGGCCCGGTGTGGCCGGAGTGGGCACACGCAACGCCGGAAACATCAGTCCGCCGAAGAGGCTGTGGAACTTGTCGATGCCACCGAGGCTGATTGTCCCCACGGTGTCGCCATGATACGCGGAGCCAAGGCAGACAAAGAGATCTCGCTGTTCGGCACCTCCGCCTTTCTGTCGATGGTATTGCCAGGCAATTTTGAGGGCCGCCTCGACACCGGCGGCACCGCAGTCGGCATAGAAGACCTTGTGGAGTCCTGCCGGTGCGCGCTCGACCAGAGCCGCGGCGAGTTCAATGGAGGGGATGTTCGACAGGCCGAGCAACGTCGAGTGGGCCACCTGGTTGAGTTGCTCGCGGATCGCGGCATCGATCTCGGGGACACGATGCCCATGCACGTTACACCACAGCGAGGAATGCCCATCGAGGTACTGTCGACCATCGGCATCGAAGAGATGGAACCCATCGGCGTGCGTGATGATCGGGGCGTGCTCGTCGACAAAAGCCGACATCGCCGTGAAGGGATGCCAGACATGGGCGTTGTCGAGAGCACGTAGTTCCAGTGAGCGTGGGGCGTGAGCCCCATGATTGTGTGTGGTCGTCAAAATCGAACTTGTTGTTTCAACCGGCTGTGATTGCGGTGGAGCGCTCAACAATGTGATAGGTCGGTGAGTCCGTTCAGTGGGCTGACACCCACCGCTCGCGGAAGGAGCCCACGATATCAATGGCTGATACTGGTGGAGCACATAGCGTATGGCATCCTCGATCGCGTGAGGAGTTTTGAGCACGCGGCGCGATCCACTTTCAGTCCACCATGTCCCGCTGATGGGTTTGCTGAAGTGACGATTGAGCTGACGCGCTGCATAGCTTTTAAAATCTCGTAGCAGGTGTTCCGCCGGTGTCTCAACGGGTGAGGTAACCACGAGATGGAAATGGTTCGACATGATGGCGATGGCGTGCAGCAACCAGCCACGATGAGATGCGGTCTGACGAAATTGTTCGGCGATGATGGTCGCGTGCTCGGCGGTGAGATAAATCGGATCACCCCGCAGAGATTGTTGGGCGATCTCTCTTCGATTCTCATCACCGCTGTCGAATGGCGTCCCCGGCTGATTGCTGATCGACCAATCGCCGGAATCTCGCTCTGTCTGACTGACATAACCCCGCACATCACCAGGCAGCCATGTCCCATACGTTGTCGACGTGATCAGCCAAGTGCAGGTCGTCATCAATCTGCCAGCGAGCGGGGGGCGTAAGCCCCTGATTGTGTGTGGTCGTCAGGATCGAACTTGTTGATACTTATGGCTGCCATCGCGAGGGAGCGATCAGCATCAATTCACTAAGGTCTGTCCATTCAGGGGGCTCACGCCCCCCGCTCGCAAGTGGTTCAGCCGACCAACTCCGGGATCGGGCTGCCTTCGTTCAGGACGGGCAGCGGTCGACGGGCCTGATCGTAGAAGACGTGGTGATGATCGATGCCCAGCGTGTGATACATCGTCGAAAGGACGCAACCCGGCGTGTAGGCCTTTGAAGTCGGGTACTCGGCTTTGGAGTCGGTTGTGCCAATGGCCTGACCCATCTGCAAGCCGCCCCCCGCATACAGCACCGACATGGCACCCGGCCAGTGATCGCGACCGGCACCGCCGTTGATGCGGGGTGTGCGGCCAAACTCGCCCATCGCCATCACCAGCACGTCATTCTGTAAACCACGGTCGTACAAATCCTCGACGAGGCCATACACTGCGCGGTCGAACTTGGGGAGCAGATTGTTTTTCAACTCGGCGAAGTTGTTGCCATGCGTATCCCATCCGCCACCCGCCTGAATACTGACGTAGCTGACACCGGCTTCCACCAGTCGACGTGCCAACAGGCACGACTGACCCAGGTCGTTGCGGCCATATTTTTCGCGCAGTCGCGGGTCTTCGACATGCACATCGAACGCCTTGAGCGCCTTCTCGTTGGTGACCATCTCAAAGGCATCGCGGTAGAACTGGTCGAGACCAACCATATCGCTGTTCGTGTCCACATCACGCCGCAACTGATCGACTTCACCGAGAAGTTGCTGACGGCGTTCGAGGCGATCGAGATCGATGCGGCCGGGTAAGCGCAGGTTGCGCACCTGGAAGCCCTGATCGTTCGGGTTGCTATCGGGAGAGAACGGATTGTAGGCCGCTCCGAGGTAGGCTGCCTTGCCGAGTCCCAGGCGATTCGGCACGTTCACGTAGGCGGGCAAGCCAGGTTCGTTGGGCCCTTTCAGTTTCGCGACCACGGCACCGCAGGCGGGGTAGATGTTATCGTTGACTTCAATCGTCGGTTGATAGCCGGTCAGCATCCATTGGGCCCCCATCCCGTGACCGGCGTTGGTGTGGTAAGCAGACCGGACCACGGCGAGCTTGTCGAAGATTTTCGCCTGCAGCGGCAGGTGTTCGCTGATTTCGACACCGGGGACGTTGGTCGGTATCGGCTGGAATTCGCCGCGATACTCGGCGGGGGCATTCGGCTTCAGATCATACATGTCGAGATGACTGGGCCCACCCGCCTGCCAGATGAGAATCACCGACTTGCGTGACGATGTGCCCCCGGCCGCGTGGGCCTGATGCCGTAACACTTGTGGTAAAGACAGACCACCAATGGCGAGCGAACCGATCTGCAAAACATTGCGGCGGGAGACCCCATCGCAGGTGCGCGAAACGCCGGTGGTCAGTTCAAGCATGGCAAGGCTCCTGAGGCGAGAAGCAGTAGACGCAGTGGGGCGGGCGAGTCCATTCGCGGGTGGGAGATCGTACCGCATGCGTTGGCCGGTCTACCAGTATGCATGCCAGCCACCCATCAGCGATTGTTGAATTATCGTCTCTGGCAGGCCAAAACACCAGAGCAAATGTCAACCGATCTTGAACCCGTTGACGGGGCGGTTGCGGCGGGACTGGATCGCTGATCTTGACGATTTCTCCACTTGTACCGCTCTCCCGAGATTTCAGGAATCTCCGTCAGAACTGGCCAATTGAGGTGGTGAACGCTCGCATCTGGTCGGCTTGATGAATACCATGCGGAATCGACGTCGCTGGGGGTTCTGACTTCGGGCGGCTCACATCGTAGATGATCCGCAATGAGTTGGTCTGCCCATGTCCGCGTCGCTCGCCCCTGACTCTGCCGCCGCTGATGAACCACTGCCCGCTGGCTTTGTCGCGCCCCATCCTGGATCTTCGGCGATGCCTCGGTGGGATGCCGGGATGTTGCCTGCGGCTCCGTTCTTTAGGAACAAAAACTGGGCGATGCTGATTGGCCCGGGCTTGGTGCTGGGTGCCTCGGCGATTGGTGGCGGGGAGTGGCTGACCGGGCCGACGATTACGGCTCAGTTTGGCGGATCGCTGCTTTGGCTGTGTACGTTGAGCATTCTCGGGCAGGTGATCTACAACATCGAGATCAGCCGGTACACCTTGTACTGCGGCGAACCGATCTTCACGGGCAAGTTCCGCACGCTGCCGGGGCCGATGTTCTGGATGATGCTGTACCTGGTGCTCGATCTGGGCTCGATTCTGCCCTATCTCGCTTCCAATGCCGCGATTCCGGCTGCGGCGATGTGGCTGGGCCGGTTGCCCGATACCGCGACCGATGGTTTCCTGCTGAAGTTTCTGGGCTGTCTGATTTTTGTGTCGGTCTTTATTCCGTTGAGCGTGGGCGGCAAGGTTTACAACTCGATGAAAGCGGTGATGACGTTCAAACTCATCACGGTGGTCGGGTTCCTGCTGTTCCTCGCGATCTTTTATTCTGACCTGAGTACCTGGGCCGAGATCTTCAGCGGCTTCTTCAAGTTCGGGAATGTCCCGATCAAGGCTGCATCACCCAGTGATCCCAACGTCGACAACGTGTTCATGGCGTGGGCCAATGGACGCAGCATCGCACTCGATTTTTCGATTGTCGGTTTCCTCGCCGCGATGGCGGGCATCTCGGGCAATGGGGGTTTGACCAATACCCCGATGAGCAATTACACCCGCGATCAGGGCTGGGGTATGGGAGCCCATGTCGGCGCGATCCCGAGCATCGTGGGTGGTCACGCGATTGAACTCTCTCATGTGGGCATGGTCTTCCCGACTGATGATCCCACCGCGCTCGCACGGTGGAAGGGTTGGCTCTGGCATGTGATGCGCGAGCAATGGTGCTTATGGATGCCCGCGTGCTTTCTGGGGATCGCGCTGCCGAGCATGCTGTCGGTGCAGTTCCTGCCCAAACGCACGGTGCTGGCAGATAAATGGCTCGCCGCGGGGATGACGGCGGAAGGGGTGCAGAACGCCGTGGGCGATTCGGTCGCCGATTGGGGTTCGTCCTTCGCGTGGATTGGTCCGTCGTTCTGGTATATGACGTTGTTCTGTGGACTGCTGGTGCTGGGGACCAGCATGGCCTCGACCGCCGACGGTGTGTTACGGCGCTGGGTCGACGTCTTCTGGACGGCACTCCCCTTCCTGCGCAAATGGGATACGCGACACATTGGTCGGTTGTACTTCGGCGTGCTGTGTGTCTACCTCGTCTTTGGTCTGATCATGCTGACGCTGGTGCCAGGCGATAAGCTGCTGACATTGGCGACCGGAATTCTGTACAACTACGCCCTTGGTTTCAGTTGCTTCCATGTGTTGTACGTGAATCGGGTGTTGTTACCGAAAGTGATTCAACCGGGCTGGTTCCAGCAGACGGGGCTGGTACTGGGGGGGATCTACTTCAGTACGATGGCGATCATTTCGACGAGTCAGGAATTGCCGAAGCTGGTCGCGTTGATCAACGACATGTTCAGTTAATCCGGTCGCACAGGGGTTGCTTCCCTGGCTAAGCGCAGAGATTCAGGGAGCGAATCTTGGAGCAGTTAACGCAGTGGATTGAATCGTTCGTGACATTGTATGTCGGAACGCTGGAGTCGTCTGGCTACCTGGGCATCTTCGTGCTGATGGCGATTGAAAGTTCGTTCATTCCGTTTCCGAGCGAGGTAGTCATGCTGCCTGCGGGAGTGCTCGCGAATCAGGGGAAGATGAGCGTGGTGGGTGCGATCGCCGCCGGGACGCTGGGCAGCCTTGTCGGCGGACTGTTCAACTACTTCTTCGCCCTGTGGGTTGGTCGGACCTTTCTTGAGCGTTACGGCAAGTACTTTTTTATCCCGATAGAGCAACTGCACAAGGCCGAGGGTGTGTGGGAGAAGCATGGCGAACTGACGACGTTTGTCTGCCGGTTGCTGCCCGCAATCCGTCAATTGATCAGCATCCCTGCCGGTCTGGCGCGCATGAACCTGTTCCGGTTCTGCCTGTGGACCACGTTGGGTGCCGGGCTATGGGTGACCATATTGACACTGACCGGTTACTTTCTGGGTGAACGGGCCATCCATTTGTGGGAAGAGCACAAGACGCTCATCACATTGGGGGTCATCGGGTTAGCGGTTGTGCTGGGAGTGGGATTTGTGGTGATGAAAGTCTTCTGGAAACGCAGGCCGGCCCCCATCAGCGGCACATGAGTTGCCCAGTTCTGCGAAGGGCAGGCTGAACGGGATATCCTGCGGTCAATCAATTGAGGACAGAGCATGGCAGGAGCGGGTGAAGCCACGACCGAACGCTGGGGATCGCGACTCGGCCTGGTCCTCGCGATGGCGGGCAACGCCGTCGGGCTGGGCAACTTCCTGCGGTTTCCCGCCCAGGCGATGCAGAACGGCGGCGGGGCCTTCCTCATCCCGTACTTCGTCGTGCTGTTGCTGATTGGCCTGCCGCTGGTCTGGATCGAATGGACCATCGGGCGGTATGGCGGCAAGCTGGGCCACCACTCCACGCCGGGTGCGTTCGACGCCATGGGCAAAAGCCCGTACTGGAAATATCTCGGCGTCTTCGGCTTATGGAACTGCCTGCTCATCGCCGCGTTCTATCTCTATATTGAATCGTGGTGCCTGGCGTATACCGGCTTTTCGCTGGTGAACGGCTTCAAGACGACCGACCCCGCCAAGTTTCTATCAGAAACCATCCAAGGCCAATATCCCGACCAGATTCTGGCGGCGACCTGGGTCGGCATGGGCATCTTCGCGGTCTGCGTCTGCCTCAACGTCTATATTTTATCGCGCGGTTTGGCCAAGGGGATCGAGATCGTCTCCAAGATCGGCATGCCTTTGCTGATCATCTTCGCGACCATTCTTGCCATCCGCGGGTTGCTCATCGACCCCGAGACCGACCCAAAAGCCGTCGCGAGCCCGTTTGTGGGTCTCAATTACGTCTGGGAGCCCAAGTTTGATTCGCTCACCGATCCGAAAGTCTGGCTGGCTGCGGCGGGGCAAATCTTCTTTACGATTTCGATCGGTATGGGGTCGATGCAGTGTTATGCGTCGTATGTGCGCGAGAAAGATGACATCGTGCTCAATGGCACGACGAGCGCCTGGACCAATGAATTCGTCGAAGTGATTCTCGGCGGAACGATTCTGATTCCGATTGCCGTCGCGTATCTCGGCCTGGAAAAAGTGAAATCGATGTCGGGCTTTGGCCTCGGTTTCATTGTCTTTCCCGAACTCTTCCGCAACTGGGGAGCCCTCGCGCCAGTCGCTGGGTTCCTGTGGTTCGGGTTGCTGTTCTTCGCGGCGATCACCAGTTCACTGGCGATGGGCCAACCGATACTGGCATTCCTGCAAGATGAGTTCAAACTGTCGCGCAAGCAGAGTGCGCTGGTGTTTGGCGGAATGCTGCTGCCGTTGGCGGTTCCCGTGGCGATGCTGCATTCGAGCAGTTTCTTTGACGAGTTTGATTTCTGGGCGGGGACGTTCTCGCTCGTGGTGATGGCGGTCGCGGAGTCGGTGCTGTTCTGCTGGGTCTTCGGGATGCCCAAAGGCTGGGAAGAGATGAACCGCGGTGCCGAACTCAAGGTGCCTGGGGTCTTCTACTATGTGATGCAGTACATCACGCCGACATTTTTGATCCTGATGCTGGTGGCCTATATCTTCGAGCCCGCCGCGGGTTGGAAGGCGTATATCGTGGGAATGCCAGACGGTTCACCGCTGCCCGCGTGGGAATTTTCGTCTGGCAGCATGATGGGCAAACTGTTTCATAAAGACCTGCCCTTGCCCGAGAATGCGACGGAACAGCAGGTCACCTTCAACTCGCAACTCAAGTTCATGCGCACGGCCGATCGCGGCGTGATGGTCGCCTCGTTTCTGGGACTCGCTGCATTGGTGAGTGTCGCCTGGGCCCGGCGTCGCAGAGCGGGGGAGAAGTCACAAACATGACACAACTGGCGTGGGTCTTCATGGGTCTGGCGTGGTCGATCATCATCGGCTGCACGTTGTACTGCTTCATCAAGCTGGTCACGTCAGATCGTGGCCTGGAGGACGAATAGTTGAATGATCCGCATGCTGATCCGCTGCTGAAATCGTCACTCCGCGAAGCCCTGATTTGTGGCGTGGTCTGGGTGATCGCCACCACCTATTCCGTGGGCTATAGCTCGCTGTATGGCTATCACCGGCCGATCGAGAGTTTAACCTACGTCCTGGGTCTGCCCGACTGGATCTTCTGGGGCGTGATTGTCCCCTGGCTGGCCTGCACCCTCTTTTCGGCATGGTTCTGTCTATTTTACATGACCGATGAAACTCTGGGTGAAGAGACCGCGCCCGATTAGTCATGCTGCCTGTCTGCTACGGTTGTCAGAGTTGTTAGCGCTCCCGGCTCTGTGACCCGTCCGCCTGCCCTCCTGCCATCTCAGCCCACGGGATCCCGCCATGTTTGTGTTTCTGCTCGCTGAATCGGCACCGTCGCCCGGTATCAGCGTGATGCTTGCGTTGCTGCTGTTCATCGCGGCGTCGGTCTGGCTCGGAACGATGGCCCAGCAGGCGCTCGACAAAGGCAAATTCCTGGAAGGTTTCTTCCTCGGCAATCGCGGGTTGGGTGCGTGGACGCTCGCGCTCACCGCCACGGTGCAAAGCGGTGGCACGTTCATGGGCTTTCCTGCCCTGGTGTATGCCTATGGCTGGTCGGTCGCGTTGTGGATCGCCGGGTACATGGTGGTTCCGCTCACCGGGTTCGCGGTGGTTGGCAAGCGCGTGGCTCAACTGTCGCGGCGCACCGGCGCGGTCACCGTCCCGGACCTGTTGCGCGAACGCTTTGCCAGCCCGACAATTGGACTCGTCGCATCGCTGCTGATCATGTTCTTCATGAGCTTCACCATGGTGGCCCAATTCAAGGCCGGGGCCACCATCATGCAGTTGGCCTGGCCCGGTCAGGGAATCTTTGCATTATCAGAAGACGCCGCCGCGACGATTGACATGAAGTTCCTCATCGGTCTCGGGGTCTTCGCGGTGACCGTGGTTGGCTATACGATGATTGGCGGCTTCCTCGCCGGCGTCTGGACCGACCTGTTTCAAAGCGTGATGATGGTGCTCGGCGTGATGCTGCTGTTGTGCCTAGTGGTTCCCAAGGCGGGAGGCATGGAGCAGGCGAACAGAACCGTCATTGCTCAACTGACAGAGAAAGCCACGGAGGCTGGCAGCACGGGTGAGGTCTATGCCACCACGCCGGCAGCGTACATGTTCGGGCCGGGCTATCATCCGGGGGGGCGTGAGTTCCTGCCGATCACGGTCGCGATCTCGATGTTTGTGATCTGGGTTTATTCTGGCTTGGCGTCGCCAGCGAGTCTGGTCCGCGTGATGGCCGCCAGCAGCACGCAGGTGATGCGGAAATCGATTCTGCTGCTGTCGTTTTACAACTGTCTGATCTATATTCCGCTAGTGATGATCTGCATTTGTGCGCGGGCGATCCTGGGCGACATCGCCAAGCCCGATGAGATCATTCCGCGCATCGCGCTCTATGCCACGCAGGATCTGCCGCTGGGCTCGTTCATCACGGGGCTGATTCTTGCGGCTCCGTTCGGGGCAATCATGGCGTCGGTCAGTTGTTTTGTGCTGGTGATCGCCTCGGGACTGGTGCAGGACATTTATGTGCGGTTCCTGCGACCGCACGCCTCAGGTCGCGAATTACGGATGGTGACCAACATCGCGATGATCGCCATCGGTACCATTGGCGTCGTGGCGAATCTCAAGCCGATCAGCTTTTTGCAGGCGCTCGTGGTCTTCAGCGGTTCAGCGGGCGCGGCGACATTCTTCACGCCGGTGCTTATGACCTGTTACTGGCGACGGGCCTCGGTACCGGGCATGCTCGCCAGCATGCTCGGCGGCTTCGGTGTCTACTTCGGCCTTTACGCCACCGGTTGGGTCCACAACTGGGCACTCGCCGTGAGTCCCGAGCAGGCGACCGCCTTCTCGCAGCAGGTCATTTCGATTCTTGGTCCCGATTCCAAGCTGGGCCTGGCGAGCGCGTTCCGTCCCTACTTCTTCTGCGGCTTCGACCCGATCATCTGGGGATTGCTGGCCTCAGCAATCGCGGGCGTCGGCGTGACGTTGTTGACCCGTCCGCCCAGTCAGACACTGATCGACCGCATGTTCAACGCCGATCAACCGAAAGCCACGCTTCATCTCGGTTGATCTGTGACATAGTTCACGTAAAGCACAGGATGAATGGCAGGGCCGCAAAACGGCACAAAAGGCGCAAAAAGAGAGATAAGAAATCCTGTCCTTTTTGTGTCTCTTGCGCCTCTTTGCGGCGAACTGTCTTTGTGATTTGTTCCAGATGTTGAAGTCCCAACATAGCCCATCACGATTCTGAAGACCGGGACTTATCGAGACTCGATCCGCCGACCACCTTCAAACAGTGTCAGGCGGGGCGCGACGGCCACGTCGTGCCAGGTTTCAGGTTCGCCCCCCGACCAGTGAACGGTAATTTCATCGATCACATTGGCTTGTCCGACCGGGACAATCAGCCGCGTGTCCTGAGATGATTGGAAGCTATCGCCCGCTGGACACCGCAACGCCCGTCGTTGACCGTCGATGACCACTTCGACTCTGGCACCAAGGGGTTGCCGCGCCGTACGCAGGCCGATCAAACGGAGTTGCAGGGAAGGGCCTGCATGGTCACTGTCATTGCGCAACAGGGCGGTCGGTTCAATGAGATGCGTGACCACCAGGTCCGCATCGCCGTCGTCATCCAGATCTCCAACCGCCGCCGATCGACCGACCCATTTCTGTCGGAAGTAGTCCCCGGCCGGACTGGTGACATCACTCCAGCGCTGGCCGCCGTGGTTGCGGAGCAGCAGGGGACGCATGGCGAACTGATAGTTCAGACCTAACGACGTTAAATCCCAGACATGACCATTCGCGATGAATAATTCGGGGTAGTGATCGAGATCAAAGTCAGCGAAGACAGTGCCAAAACCCAACGCCGGACGGGTGATGGCATCCAATCCGATGGAAGAGTTCATCGTCTGAAACCCCGACGGCCCCATGTTCTGATACAGGTCGTTGGGCTCATTCTGAAAGTTGGTCACGAACAGATCGAACCGGCCATCGCCATTGTAGTCGGCACAGGCGGTCCCCATGCCCGACCGGGCCAGACCATCTGAGCCCACCGCCGCCCCGTGTTTTAATGCGATTTCCTCAAACTGCATGTTTCCCAGGTTGTGGAACAGCAGATTCTCGGTGGTATCACAAGCGACATAAATATCGAGCCGGTCGTCCCCGTCGAAGTCGGCAATCGAAAGCCCCAGGCCCTTCCCGGCCACACTCGCAATGCCCGAGGATTGACTGACATTCGCGAAGTGTCCGTCTCCCAGATTGTGATACAGCAAGTCGGGTTGTCCCGTGCGCCCTAATGGACCGCAGGAGATTTGGATCGGGGGCGTCTGCTGCGTAAAGCAGGGCGGATCTGCGGCAGCGTAGTCGACATAGTTGACGACATACAGATCCAGCAGCCCGTCACCATCCAGGTCGGCAAAGGCCGCGCTTGTACCCCACAGCGAGTGATCCGCGGCGGTATCCAACTCCAGTTCGCGGAAGGTGCCGTCTCCCTGATTCTGCCACAACCGATTCTGTCCATACCCCGCGAGGAACAGATCCGCGAAACCATCGTTGTCGAGATCACCCACGGCACAGCCCATCCCGTAACCGGTGATTGCCAGACGAGCTTGCATCGCGATGTTGCGATAATTCAGATCTCCCACGCGACGAAACAAGGCATGCGTGGCGGTGTTCGAGGGGCGTATAAAATGAGTGCCATTAGGCAGAAAGATATCGAGTTGACCATCGCCATCGAAATCGATCAGCCCACAACCGCCACCATTCTGTTCCGTCATGTAGTGCTGCGGACTGGGGTTGCCGTAGTAAACGAAATCCAACCCCGAGGCACGGGCGATCTCTTGAAATCGCAGCGGAGAGGCTTCGATGTCTGGCTCGGACAGCAAAGAGATCTTCGGTGCCGTGGAGGCTTCCTTGCCGACATCGGCTGTCAATATGATGGCCGCTTGATATCGCTGCACGGTGACCAGCACGACGGCGATCACCACGACAAGGACTAAAGGCATACCAAAGTAAGATTTCATGTCGGGGCGTTTCCTGCGATGGGACACCGCAAAATCACTGAGGCAAGGCCGCTGCGGACGGCACATATCCCGCTTGTAAGCGCTGACCCAGCAGTCGCCAACTGTCAGCGAGTGATGGCTGGTCACGGACCTCGTAGCGACCGGCAATTTCCTCGCAGAGCACGGGAGTCGGGACAGACACCGCTCCGCTGAGCACGATCTCATTCAATGCCATTTGATTCGCTTCCAGTTCATGAGCCTGTTCAAAGACCTTCGCGGCCGCTTCCGCCTGCCCCAACCGCTGCAGCAATAGCCCCTGGCGTTGAATATACTTGATTTCAAACGGCCTCAATCGCGAGGCCTGTTGTACCTGTTCCCATGCCTGCGGAAGTTCGTTGCGTGACTCTGCGATCAGCGAACACAACCACCACCAGCGATCGTCTGTCTGCGCGGCGACACTATTCGTCTTCGCCAAAGATTTTTGGATGCCCAGGAGTTCAGCGGCCAGGTCAGACTCGTTCTGTTCGATGAGAAACTCCGCGACAAGTAATTGGACCTCGAAATCTTGAGGAGCACGCTGGATCGCTGCATGGAAAGTCTCGCGCGCTCGCTGCAATTCTCCGAGATGCCAGTAGGCGTAGCCAAGCCCCAGCAAGACACGCAGTTGCCCAGGATGTTGCTGCTGTACCTGTTCCAGATAGGCGAGCCCTTCCTGCGGCAACTGCGGGCGAAACTGTGTCAGCATCGCATGCCGTAGGTATTCATGGTCGCCGGGGTGACGCCGGATGCCCTCTTCGACCAGTCGTTCCACATCGCGCGGGCGGAATTGATTGAAATAGAGCCAGCGCAATTCCTCGTGCGCCACGGAAGATTCGGGGTGCCGTTTCACATAGTCGGTCAACGCGGTTTCGGCGGCGTCCAATTCACCGCTGTCCAGCAACTGGAGTGCCTGCGACAAATCGGCCGTTCGCGCGCCGGGAGACTGGTTCTCACAACCCACCAGGCCCGTGAGTCCCCACAGGCAGACCACGATCGTGACGAAGTGCTGCATCGAAACCGCTTGGTTAGGGTTGTCATTCAAGGGCTGTGAAGTGATTCGGACGAATCGAACAGCGTCGCCCGCTCGCCGAATCTCCGCGCCCATGCCAGGCCAAACAACTGCTGCACCTCAGGTTGTCTTGCCCAGTGTACTGCGCTCGATGCGGCTTGTGACGTCTGCTGAGATAATTCGCCAGGGCCAGCGCACTGTCAAAGGGATGGCAGGGGAAGATGTGGTCCAGCGCGGAGAGGCGAGTGTCGAAAGCCCGACATTTTCGAGCCATCTGCCGTCTCGCCGGTTTCTCGACCAGTCACGATCGACGTCATGTGAGCAAGTCGATCGCGCTGGGCCAGGAAATCGGCCGGATTGTCTGCCGCATCTCAACTCGTTAAACTTCCACAAGTTCCAGCAAAAACGCTGGCGACCGCCCTCGATCCACGGTCGTTAAACCCCCATCCCGGAGAGGTGGCAGAGTGGTCGATTGCACCGGTCTTGAAAACTGATTCACAGTCACCGGAACCGTCAGCAAGTCAATCAGTTACGGCTATTCGCAACAGTGTCTTACCGTCCGGCTTACCGTCGGACGTTGAAAACGGCGATGTCTTGTCGCCGATGACCGACCCGGACCTTGCTAAGATCATCGACGCTTGGCCCGCACTTCCGGCGAGTCTCCGTAAAGCAATGTTGGCATTGGTCGGGTCGATGACCGGGGAATAGTTGGTGCCCGAATCGGGTCCTACGCTCAGCGGGGGAAGGGGCGCGGGTGTCAGCATGGCGGGCATGCCGTTGATATGACAAGTTTTCTGACCATCTTACGTGCCCACGTGGGTCCCTCCAGCGGGGAGTGGGGGAAGGGGCGCGAGTGGCCGGAAATGAAATGGGAACGTCGCCGAGCGGTTGGACATCTCGATTGCTTGCTTACTGTCTGTTTCAGGCGTGAGCGGGGGAACCACGTGGCGATTGAAGTCTCTCTGGAAGGACCCTCAAAGGGGGAGCAGACCACTCCCGTCGGGTCCTTCCAGCGGGGAGGGGGGGACCGTGCGGTGTCTGGCATCGCGGACTTTTCCCGCAACGTCCGTTCAATTCTGGTTGTTGCTGGGGTTCGACGTGACGATGTCCGACCCGCACAAAAACCATTTTGAATGCTCGCTGGAAAATTCTCCTACCGGTGCGGTTGATGATGAGCGGCGGCGAAAGTGAGATATGCCCCCCTGGGTGATGCCATCGGTCTGGGCGTGGATGCCATGCCGTTTGTCTGGGGGGTGGGGGGGATGTCCGGCTTTTCATCTCGCCGACTGCAAACCGCACCGTTCCACGCGGAAATTCACTGGCAAGTTTTTGCTAGGTGGTAGCGCATGGGCTGGGGTGGGTCGGATTTGAGGAATCGCGGGTCCGCAAACCACACAGGAAGGGCGCACAGAATCCGCCCGGTTTTGAAGCGTTCGGTACCGTGGCCGCGGGCGGGTTCTCTGTTCAACAGAGACTGCCATTCCTGCTAGAATGCGGACATCGGGTGCGGCTGACGATTGCAAGCGTTGGTTGCTGAAATTGGCCCGGGCGCGAGACACGGTACCTACCTTCCCGCTGTCCCGCCCGGTGCCGACCCGATTCTGATGAGGGTAGTCAGTATATGCATCGGATATTTCGGACCATATCACTATTCGCGCATCTACATACCGTTAGTGGAGAATCTGATTCAGCTAGCATTTCCAACTTTCTAGATGATCTGTCGAAATCTCAGCCTGAAACGACACTCGCTGCGTTTCAGTGCCTAAGACGACTTGGACAAGTTTTTCCTGAGCAATCCCATCCCGACGTAGCTTCTCTTATCTCGTGGCTACTCATGGATGATATCCACGATGAACCCACGGGACTGAAGATAACACCTCAGATCCGTATATGCCGAGTGCTTGCATCGCTACATAACCTATCAACTTCAACCAGACACGATGTTTTTCACCAGATTCCAGACGAAGGAATCCCAGAACACATGCTTCCAGTGTATTTACGCGCATTCGGAGGGTTTTACGGAACGACTCATCGAGAATTACACAACGAACTGTTCACATTCAATGAGCTGCTGAAAGGTCGAAAGTGGTTGCTTTTGAATGAGAACATTCCGCCTTCTCTGGGCTATAAGACAAGCCTTGATTTCACACAGCGCAGGTCAGAGTTTACTCCAGAGCAGTTAGAATGGCTGACCTTCTCCTTGCGTTTTGATGTTGAAGAGTTGTGCGGCGAGCTGAACCCAGTTTTCCAGCAACTCAAGGTCAAACCAATATCGATAACGCAGCGACCCGACAACTTGAAACCCTTGCAAACACTGGAAAGACTGCGGGACGAATTCGTACGGGACCTCAAGGGAAGTATTCACTCACTCAAAGTAGGAGCATACAAAACGGGTGAAGTGCCTTTTGGGTGGGAACCTCCGCTGCCCGATCAAAGCATCAGATGCCTTGCTGACCTTGCAACTTTTGTCAGACGGCTAGAATTGCATGTGACAGGTGGGGGACGCAAAGAGATGGGTAGAGAGGTCTTGGATAAGCGTTTTAGAAGTATGAGGCCCACGGTTGAGCATGAATTCAAGGAAAGTCTAGCATTTGGAATGAAGTGCAATGTTGAGCGTTTGAATGAAGTGGGTGAACTACCTCATGACTACTGGGGAGCAGTGCGAGTGCTCGCTCATTTTTCAAGTGCTTTGCAAGCTGAAAATGAACGCAGAAGTGAATCACACGAGGATTCTCTGGACTTACCTCGTTGGGACCCTGAAGATAGATGTTTGTACTTCCGTGGAACCGTAGTAAGAAAAGTGTCCGTGAGTGCGAAGAACGTGATACTCCTGATAAGTGCATTCGAAGAAAGCATGTGGGATAAGCGCATTGATAGTCCATTGCCTCCCAGCTCATCTGGCGCTGCCCTGTTGCGTGACACTATCAAAAGTCTGAACAGGGGTCTTGTCGGACTCCGATTTGAGGCCGATGGAACTGGTGAGGGCATAACTTGGCGAGAGAACAAGGCTACCTGATTTCCCCGGAGTTCCTCGTTCTTCCTTGTGAGTACATTCTTCAAGGTAGTGTGTCGCCGATTTCTTTCCATGGCATTCCCTTAGACTTCTGGTGGATTCCCATCGAGAATGCCTGGCATGAACCCCACGCATTCTGATTCCGTCACATGCCTTGCCCTGCCCGCGGCTGCGGTTGCGGAGATGCTCCAAGTCAGCGAGCGACATCTCTGGTCGCTGCATTCTTCCGGGAGACTTCCGCAGCCGGTTCGCTTCGGTCGTGCGGTCCGCTGGTCGGTCGATGAACTCCGAGACTGGCTGGCCGCTGGTGCGCCGTCCCGCGATGTCTGGGAGCAACTGAAGGAGACCAAGCGATGAAATTCGCCGACTCTCCCGAATGGGTTGCTGCCAAGGCCGACGGCGATACCGCAGAGATTGCGGTCGCTGGCTGGTTTCAGTCGGTCGGGTTCGATGTCTTCAAAACCTTGGGGAACGTCGCATTCGACCTGCTGCTGCAATGCAAGGTGGAAGTGAAACGCGACCGACGGGCCGGTGAGACCGGGAACGTCGCGGTCGAAGTCGAATACCGGGGGCAATCGAGTGGCATCCACACGTCACAGGCGACGTACTGGGCGTTCGTGCTGGACGGGGAAGCCCTGATCATCAAGACGCGGTCGTTACGCGACCTGATTGCGTCCAGCGAGTTCCAAGAACGACGGGCCGGTGACGGCGGGAACGCAGTCGTCAAACTGGTGCCCGTCGCCCAACTGCGAGCGGTGAAAGATGTCCGACAGGTGCAACTGCCGGAACCATCGAAACCGCGCCGCCGCAAAGTGCTGAATTGATTTTCCGAGTGGTCCGCTAGGTAGGAGCGGGGAGTTATGGACGGCGAATTGCTCGCCGCGGTTCGTGCGTATGCGGATCGGGGCTGGTGCATCATCCCGATGTGTCTCGACACAAAGCGACCTGCGGTCCGCTGGAAGCGTTACCAATCATCGCGGCCGAGTGCTTCGACATTGAACCGCTGGTTCGGCAAGAACACGAAGTTCGGGGCCGGGGTCGTCTACGGTGACGTTTCTGGACACTTGGGTGCGCGAGACTTCGATGATGTGGGTGCCTATGACCGCTGGGCGACCGAGTTCCCATCGCTCGCCGAGACCTTGCCAACGGTCCGCACACGTCGCGGTCGGCATGTTTACTTCCGCATTCTGCCGGAGACGGCGAACGACATCCGGGTGCAAATTGGCAAACCCAATGGAACGGGTGCCATTCATGGCGATGACGGGGAACTCCGCATCGGATCGGGGTGTTACTGCCTGATACCACCGTCTCCGCATCCCAAGGGGGGCCGCTATACCTGGGAGATTCCGCCCGATGACGACATTCCGCTGCTGACCGATGTGTTCGCTGCCGGTCTCTGGTCATGCCACAGAGAGAACAGAGGACTACAGAAGACAACAGAAGCCATATGCGGGGAATGGGAAAGTGACCGCGAAAATACGACTGAAGACATCGACGAACGAATCCAAGAGGCCATCCTCAGAACCTTGCCAAGTCATCCGGGACAACGGAACGACAAGATTTTCGAGTTCGCCCGCTGGCTGAAGTCGATTCCTGGGCTGAGTGATGAACCAATTGAGGCTCTGGAACCCTTCGTCCGGGAGTGGCATCGACAGGCGTTGCCGGTCATCGACACGAAACCGGTTGAGGAAACCCGGATTGATTTCTATCGCGGTTGGAAGAGCGTGAAGTATCCGAAAGGACAGGAACCAATGACTCTGATCTTTGGGAAGGCCAGCACATGTTACCCGGTCGAAGCAGAGAAATATGAATCGACCGATGTGCGACTGCTGATGTCGCTCTGCCGGGAACTGCAACGGGCGACCGGGGACGGGCCGTTCTATCTCTCCTGCCGGACCGCGGCCCGGTTGATGGGTGCCGATTTCAAGAGTGTGAACCGCTGGCTGTATCTCCTGGAAATCGACCGGGTTCTGCAAGTGGTCGAAAAGGGTTCGGCCAAGACTCAAAAGGCGACCCGCTGGCGATATCTACTGCCGTTGTAGGGAATCAACCTGTACTGTCGTGATTGACTCTGCCGTCAATGACTCTTTAGGATAGTCCGATGCCGGAAGTTCGCTTGGAACGGGCCGCTGCGACTGAACTCGACAAGTTGCCGCTGCCGATTATCGGAAGAATGTCGAAGCTGTTTGAACGGTTGGGAGACTGGCCGTCGATCAGCGGAGTGAAAGCCCTGACGGGGCCGCTGGCCGGTAAGTACCGGCTGCGGACAGGCGACTACCGGTTACAGTTTCGACTGGAAGATGGCGTGGTCATCGTCGAACGGATCGGACATCGCGACGGATTCTATGATGAGTGACGTACAGATGATTCAACTTTCAGGCAAACCTTACGTGATACTTCCCCGTGATGAATATGACCGGCTGACGTTGCTCGCCAAGGCGAACACGTTGCCGCCGGTGCCTGCTGCTGATGAACGCGGTACGGTGCCTGCGGTGGACTATGCCCGCGCCAGCCTGGCCCGCAAGATTATTCAGCAACGGGCCGAGTTGGGTCTCTCTCAACGAGACCTCGCGAAACTGGCAGAGATTCGCGTGGAGACGTTGTGTCGAATCGAGACCGGCAAGGTAACACCTGCGGTCGTGACCATCGAACGGATTGAACGCGGTTTTCAAAAGGCAAGGAAACGTCGGTCGAAGTGACCGACCGATGATTCTCGACTCTCAGCGATAAGGTAGGACGCATGCGAGTCTTTCGACAGAAGTACACGGGCCGCGACGGGACCGTGAAGAACTCGGCCAAGTGGTACGTCGAATTTCGCGACCATCGCGAAGTCGCCCGACGGGTGCCCGGATACAGCGATAAGGGGGCATCGCGGGAACTCGGTCGCAAGCTGGAACGGCTCGCATCACTCCGGGGGGCCGGTGATGTGCCCGATTCGGAATTGCTGCGTTGGCTGGAATCAATTCCGCAGGAACTCCGCGACCGGCTGGTGAAGTTCGATTTGATTGACGGTCGGTCAAACGTCACTGGTAAGTTGCTGGTCGATCATCTCGCCGACTTCCGGGCGAACATGGAACACCGCAGTCGGACCGCGGCGCACACGTCGCTGGTCGTGAAGCGAATTGAAAGCATTCTGACCGACTGCAAGTTCCGGGTCATCAGCGATATCTCGGCCAGTCGGGTGCAAGCCTGCCTGTCTGAAATCCGACAACGGGGATTGTCACCACAGACCGCGAACCACTACCTGCGAGCCATCAAGCAATTCACGCGCTGGCTGATGACGGATCGGCGAGCGACCGAGAATCCGCTGCTGCATCTGGAAACCGTGCAAGCGGCTGGTGATGTCCGCTGCGTTCGTCGGGAGTTGTCATCGGATGAACTGGCCCAATTGTTGACGGCGACCCGGAACGGTCCGTCCCGCTTCGGTTTGACCGGTTGGGAACGATTCACGTTGTACGCCGCTGCGGTCGGGACCGGATTTCGTGCCAGCGAACTGGCGAGTCTCACACCGCGGTCGTTCGACTTCACCAGTGAACCGCCGACCGTGACCATCAACGCGATGAATGCGAAGTCGCGGAAGTCGGATACGCTGCCGATGCCCGCCGACCTTGCCGAGTTGCTGGAACCGTGGGTCCGCACTCTGGCCGATGATGCCCGTCTCTGGCCGGGTCGCTGGGCTGAGTACAAGCAAGGCAGTAAATTCATGCAGTTGGACCTCGCCGCGGCCCGGACTGCATGGATTGCGGCCGCTGAGACCACACAGGAGCAACAACTGCGAGAGAAGTCGGACTTCCTGTTATACGCCGATGCAGATGGCTCACAGGCCGATTTCCACTCGCTTCGACATACCTACCTCAGTCGTCTCGGTCGGGCCGGAGTGCCTGCGAAAGTGATGCAACGACTGGCGCGGCATTCGACCGTCGAACTGACCATCGGTCGATACACTCACGCGAACGTTTACGACCTTGCCGCTGGGGTTGCCGCCTTACCACCGCTGCCGACGGGGGAAAAACCGGATCAACAGGAACAGCAAGTCCTGCGAGCGAGCGGAACCGATGATTACGTTCCGACCGGGAAAAATGTCTTACCGTTCTGCTTACCGGAAACGGTCGCAAAACCTCGCAATCGAGTTCACCGCGATGCAGTGACGACAAATGAGGCTGGAGAGGATGACGAGAAATCGGACGGATTGTCGGCCGCATCTCAACTCGTTAAACTTCGACAAGTTCCAGCAAAAACGCTGGCGACCGCCCTCGATCCACGGTCGTTAAACCCCCATCCCGGAGAGGTGGCAGAGTGGTCGATTGCACCGGTCTTGAAAACCGGAGACGGGGTAACTCGTCCCAGGGTTCGAATCCCTGCCTCTCCGCTGAGATTTCCCGCGAGAACCCCTATTTTCTAGGGGTTCTTCGCTTTCCGGGGGAGTCGATTTCGAGTCCTTTGGAGTGCCAGCGGATGCCGCCTGTTGCCCCGAGAAGTCAGCGACGCGCTGCAACTGGCGCTGCAACGGTTACAGGTCGACCGCCCTCCGCTGCTCTGCCATGTCGATGTGCGTATATCGCGCCGCCGTCAGAACTGGCGTCGAATGGCGAGCCAGTTTTTGAGCGGTCGTGGGTGAGACGCCATGACGTCCCAGGTTCGTAATGAACGTATGACGCAGAGCATGGAAGTCTGCAAAGCGGCCTTGTGCGTCTTGCCACGCAATTCCCGCGTTCTCCAGATCGTGCCGTAGCAGACGGCCTGCATGTTTGTGCTTCGCCCAGTCTCCCGGCCAGAGCACGTCATCTGGCAATCTTCCAGAGACCCAGGTCACCACCTCGGGAACCAAGTCTGCGGACGGAGGGAGCACATCTTCGCGTCGGCGCTTCGAGTACGGGACTCATACCGAGGAAGAGATGGAACTCGGGCCATTCGAGATGCCTGCGGAAACTCTGCGGCTTACTTCCGCTTCGGTTCGCGCACCACTGGTGCATCGGCGAGAACGAACATTACGACTTCTTCCCCTGTGATCGTGCTGATATCGTGATGCAAACTGATTGGTGCGTGTCCCGTGATCTCCTGGATGATCGCTTCGAGGGCCGGGCGTGCGGTTTCGATCAGTTGCGTGCGGACTTCCTTCAACAGATTGCGACCCCGCTCGGGCGGTAAGGTGCGCACAAGTTGCTGCTCGGCGGCGGTGAGCACGCCATGCAACCGGACCAGAAGAAAATCGCTGATGAGGTGGGCGTGGATGTCTTTGGGCCCGCGGCCCATGTATTCCTGCTCAAATTTTGCGATTGCCACGCAGACGGCAGCTTCAATCTCGCCAGATGTTTTCAACGAACTCGAGGGCATATATCGGTGTTCATAGCTTGAGAGGCAGACGTTCTCGCACATCTCAGATAGACGTGCCAACGATTGCCACGAAGGACTAAACGCTCAACCAGAGTCCTGCTCTAATGGTCACTACACAGCATACCAAGCAAAGAGCAGTCTCTTTCCATAAATTTGGTCAAATCGAAAGTTTGTGGCTCGCTTATCAGAGTTCAGAGTTCTACTATGAGGTAGCCGGCTGGGAAGTTGATTGAACACAGCTCCCTGCCAGTGACTCGGAAGACATGAGAAGGCGCAGTCCGGCCAATTCCGGAAGGCGCATTCATCAGTAAGCCGACGCGGCAAATTTCTCTTTGAAGAGAAGTTCGCCACGTCGGCTTTTTTCGTTGGTATCTATCCCCACGGGCATCGCGATGCAATGTCACAAGCATCAAATCATGCCTCCTGTTGCGTCTGTGACGTACCGCATGAGATGCAGGGTCAAGTCGTGTACCTGATCACCAGGCTGTTGGCTCAGCCGATCATTCACGATTCCGCCGGGCCGATTGTATTGAACGATGAAATCAAAGTTCTCTGAGGTTTGCCACCGAGAACCCGGAAGCGATGCAGGCTTATGGACGGTTCACCGAAGACGATGGCCCAACAGGTCGCTGATACGATCACGACGCTGCAAATCCAGCGCACGGGGCATGCTCCCAAGGCGGTCACCGTGGTCCTGAGCAACGATACGCTGGTCGTGACACTCCACGAAGCACTGTCGCCAGCGGAGATTGTGCTGTCGCAAACCGCCGCAGGCGCGGAGCAGGTTCAGCATTATCACCGCAAGTTGTTTGAGACGTCCGTGGACATTCTGAGCGCGGAGATCAAACGCATCACGGGCATTGCTGTCTGTGAGACGGGCGTGGAGGTCGAGACCACCACCGGTGCCGTCGTGCATGCCTTTACGAGCGGCGTGATGGTCCAGGTCTTTCGACTCAATGGCAGCGTCCCCGCGGAAATTTGGAACGGTGAAGAGTCATAAGCCGTTCTACGGCCAGGTCAGCCAGCCCTACAAATATCGACGAATTCCGACGCCTGCCAAGGCGTGTGGGACGAAGTGGCCGCATGTCGCGGCGACCGAGTCCGTTTTGAAAGGAGCACCACCGTGCTGTCCACCATTCTGATTGTGATTTTAGTTTTGATGTTAATTGGTGCCATGCCCACGTGGAACCATAGTCGTAGCTGGGGCGCGTTCCCCAGCGGCGGGATTGGTTTGATTCTCATCATTCTGATTGTGCTGATGCTCACGAATCGCATTTGAGCAGGGATCTGCGGATGACTCGCCGCGTCTGTTTGAGACGGCGTGGCTGGCAGAAACGATCAGCCAATTATCGGGCTGAGAACGAACAAAATTAACTCATCAAGAATGCGCCACATGTGGATTCTGAAACCGAAGGTCCAGGCATCGATGGTCGTTGGCAATCCGGCCGGGAATGGTCAGAAGTTGACCGTGACCCTTCTCTCAATTCAGGAACAGCGGGTTGAACTCGGAATGCCTATGAAGCGTGACGTGGCCCTCAGGCCGTGCGAGGACTGGGAACGCAGCCGGTCTGGTACTGGCGTGAATCAGGACGGTGCAGCCTTGCGACCCATCGCGGAATTATTGTTCGCGACGTGGCCGAGATCGAACCAGCAACCGCTGGTGAACCTCCGGCCGGCTACCCCAGAGGAAGAAGAGGTGGCGACCGTCGACTGAGATGCCCTTTCTGCCCGTGTTCTCACATCCGTCGGTCCTGTATCGGCGCGCAAGAACACCGATTGATTGTTGTCCTCAACTTCCAATTCTCCGCTCTTTCAAGGATGGATAGATATGACTCGTTCCCTGATCTCTGTCTCGGCCGGACTCATTGCGGCCGTCAGTCTCGTGTTGGCCACCTCAGACGTAGACGCCGGGCATCGCCACGGCCGCTACGATGACAATTGCTGCCAGCAAGTCAGCTCCTGCGACTATCAGCACACCGGCTATGCGAACCGCTACAGTCGCCGCCACAACCGCGGTTACTACGCACATACACAGTACGATAACGACTGCTGCCAACAGACCGTGGCGTATGCCCCGGCGACCTATACCGCCCCGGTCACTGCGGCCTATTGCGCACCGCAAGCCGCTTGCTGCGACGGTGTGTCAGCGACCATTTCGGGTGTGACGCCCGCGAACTACGCCACTTCGCCAGCACCCATGCCGCCCGCCCCTCCGGCCCCCATCCAAGGCAATTGAACAGGGACCAGGCGTTCCGTTTTTCCTACGTGCCGCATTAAGAACGGCACACAGAACTGGAGTTTGATATGCGTCTGTCTGTGATTTTCTCAGCAGCCCCGTGGCTTGTAGGGTTGATGCTGGTCTCCACCCTGTCGGTTCAAGGTCAGGACCGTCGAAGAGGAGCGCGCTTCAACCCGGCTCGGAATGTGGCCCCCATGCCGACAACATCCGTGCCGGTGGCCCCATCCAATCCGGCTGCCACCAAGGCGGCTCCACAACCCGGGCCGCAAACATCGGTCGAACAGCGGGTCGCTGCCAAGCCTTCGGCTGATGAACTGGCCATTCGCCAGATGGGCGAGGCGTTCGTGAAAGCCTACGCCGCCGCCGATGCCAAGGCGGTCGCGATGCACTTTTCAGACGACGCCGAATACGTGGACGATCTGGGAACCGTATTCGAGGGCCGCGCGGCGATTGAGGAATCGCTGGCGACCTTCTTCGAGGAGAACCCTGGTTGCCAATTAGGGATGACGATTGACACGCTGAGGTTTGTCAGCCCTGTGATCGCCATCGAGGATGGTACATCGATCGTGACGCTCAAGGACGATCCGAACCCCATCGAAACGCGTTACACCGCCGTTCATGCCAAGACCGATGGCAAGTGGCAGGCGGTCAGCGTCCGTGATCATGCACCGAACGCCCACCGGCCGCACCGTGCGCACCTTGCACAACTCGACTGGCTGATCGGCGACTGGGTCGACGAAGGGGGCGATGCGGTGGTGGCCTTCTCTTGCAAGGCAGTGGACGGTGAGAATTTCCTGTTGCGGAAATTCTCCATCCAGATCGCCGGACAAGAAGCCATGACCGGCGAGCAGCGAATTGGCTGGGATCCGCTCACTAGCAAACTGCGGACCTGGATCTTCGATTCCGAAGGCGGCTACGGCGAAGGCTTGTGGCATCGCAATGGCGACAACTGGGTTCTCAAGCTGACCGGCGTGTCCGCAGACGGCGAACCTGCCTCCAGCACCAGCATTTACACCCTCGTCAACGCTCATACGGTGACTTGGCAATCGGTGGATCACGAGATCGCCGGGGTTCAACTCCCGGACAGTGATGTCTTTACCATCGTCCGCTCGGCCCCCGTGCCGGAACTGACGGAAGCTAAATAACTGCCGGATTTCGCGCCCGGCTCGCAAACTGCGACTGGGGCCTTCTGGCACAACAAATCTCTAGGAGAACATCATGATCAAACGCAACGTCTGGATTACGGCCGTCGCAGGCTGCCTGACGGCAACGGTGATGTCATTCGGCCTCACTGTCCTTGGCTTCGACGCAGCTCCGGGCCGTGGTGGCGGTGGAGATCGCGGTGGCGGTGGCAGTCGCGGTGGTGGGCGTGGCACGGTTCATGCCCCATCGCGTAGCGGTGGTCGCTCGCCGCCCGCAACCAGTCGCGGGAATGCTCCGACGCCCAATCGCTCTCCGTCATTCAGTACGCCACGTGTCGGTCAACCCGGTGGCGTGGGGGGCGTTGGTCGCCCCGGCGGTGCCGGAGGTGTTGGCGGCGTGGGCAGTGTCGGCGGACCTGGTGTCGGTCGTCCTGGTGGCGTGGGCGGAGTCGGTAGCGTTGGTGGAGTTGGCCGCCCAGGAGGTGTTGGAGGCGTCGGGCGCCCCGGTGGAGTCGGTGGCGTTGGCGGAGTCGGGCGCCCCGGTGGCATCGGCGGAGTCGGTGGCGTTGGACGCCCCGGTGGAGTCGGTGGAATCGGTGGCATTGGCAGCGTCGGGATCGGCAATCAATCGCTCGGCGGAACCAGCATCAATGTTGGCAATCGCAGCGTGAACCTGGCCGCCAACGGATACAATCCGGCCTATGCCAATCACTCGGCCTATCACGGCTACTGGAATGGAAATTACGGCGGCAGTCCCTGGGGGTACGGTCTCGCTTACGGGGCTGGCTATAACCGCGGTTACAACACGGGTTATGGTTATGGTCCTGGATACGGCTATGGCTACCCGGGATTTTACCGTCCGCTCGGCTGGGGCCTCGGTGCCTGGGGTCTGGGGACTCTGGCCTACAACAGCGGCTATCTCGGCTATGCGAATCCGTACTACACGTCATCGAGTGTCTACAATTACGCTCAGCCCATTGCCGTCACTGCCAGCACTCAGGATGCTGCCCCTGCCGACGAGGCTCTGAACGCAGCGGTCGCCGCGTTCAAGCTGAACGATTTGGATAAGGCGTTGGACCTCGTCAACCAGGGGATCGCCAAAACGCCCAGCGACGCGGTGCTGCACGAATTTCGCGCGTTGGTTTTGTTTGCCAAGGCGGATTATCAGCAGGCTGCCGCGACGATTCATTCGGTCCTGGCTGTCGGACCTGGTTGGAACTGGACGACCCTCAGCGGACTTTACGCCGATCTCTCTCTTTACACGGCTCAACTCCGCGCACTGGAATTGAATGTTCGCAGCCATCCGCAAGATGGGGCCGCGCAGTTCCTGCTGGCATATCACTACCTGATCGGTGGACACAATGATGCTGCTGCACGCCAGCTACAGAACGTCGTGACCCTTTCGCCGACCGACCGCGTGGCGGCCGATCTGCTGAAGATGATCTCGAAGCCATCGGCAGACCAGTCGATTGCCACGCCGCCACTTCCGACCGGTGGCGCTGCCTCAACGACTCAGCCAGTCGATCCCTCGATGCTCGTCGGAACGTGGGCCGCCTCGCGCGACGATGGTTCGCAGTTCGCATTGTCACTGACGCAGGACGAACAGTTCACGTGGAAGTTCACACCGAAGGGCCAGAAACCGCAAGAGATGGCTGGTAAATACACACTCGACGGCGAAGTCCTCGCGTTGGAAACCGAAGAGGGTGGCGCCCTGGTAGCCACGGTGACGCCCGGTGCCGGAGAGAAGTTCAATTTCAAACTGGTGGGGGCTTCGGAAGAAGATCCTGGCCTGAACTTCAGTCGGTAAATCTGCCGTGAGCAGACGTCAGGAAGGAGCCGATCGTCGTGCTGCTATGGTTTGCCATGTTGACTCTGATTTGCGCCTTGATGGCTGGCGTTTTCGGGCATGAAGACGCCGTGCCCTCCTGGTTGTCCACGACGAACTGGCTACGGAACTTGTTCATCCCCCTTCTCACACTTTCCGTCGCGTTACTGACCAGCGGAGCCCTGACGGGCCGGCCGGATGATTTCGAATGACGAGACGAAGAGGACTCGACGACGTCGGTTCTCGGAACACCAAGGCTTGTTGCCTTGAAACCCTGTTTCTTCCCCTGTCCTTACCTGGAAAGATCCCTCTGATGAAGACTCAATTGTTCACTCTCAGCGCCTTGGCGTTGACACTCTGCCTGCTGAGTGCCCAGACATTTGCCGCCGAAGAGGCCAAAGAAAAGTTGCACGACGGCAAACTGGTCAGCATCACCAGCAGCAAGCTGATGATGACCGCCAAGGACAAAGCGGCCACGGCGATGACTCACACGCTGACGGCCGACACGAAAATGATGCTCGATGGCAAGCCCTGCAAATTCGAAGATCTCAAGGCGGGAACGAAGATCCGCGTGACCACCCTGAAAAGCGATGCAAAGATCGCCACGCACATCGAAGCCATCGCCAAAGACAAGATGTTCGCGAATACCCATGACGGCAAAGTGGTCAGCATCACCGACAGCAAATTGGTGATGACCGACAAAGCGGGTAAGGAGCACGCACACACGGTCTCTGCCGACACGCAAGTCTGCTGCGATGCAGCTGAGTGCAAACTCAGCGACTTGAAATCGGGCATGAAAATCCGTGTCACCACCCACAAATCTGACAAGAATGTGGCCGTGGCCATCGAAGCCCTCGACAATAACGCGGAGTTCGCACTGGCGAATTAGTTCACGACCTGTCGACTGTCGCGATGCTCAACAGCCGGGTGCTGGCCTATAACCAGCACTCGGCTGGTGTCGCGCCTGGTCGTGATTGAGACAGTCACAAGTTTCTCAAGTGGAATGCTCAATCAATTCAATAAGGTATCCAGGCGTTCCAGCAATGCCTGCCGACCGCTTGCCCAGTGAGATGCCCCATCGACAGCATCACCCAAACGATCGGTGCCGCTGCTCACAGCACTCGCGGCCCCCGACTGGCCATTCGCGGCCAGAACCTGCATGGGTACCGGGAAGTTCCCGTTGATCACGCTCGGTTCGTGGCTGGCTTCCGCATCAGCAAACCCGGCGTCGGGCGTGGCGGAGTTGGTCGTGCTGAAGCTGTAATTCGGATCCGTCTCGCCGTTGTACCACGAGCTGTGGTCTTCGGTGGTATCGAGTTCGCCGGTCGCGGCGTTGTGTTCTGTGGTCTGCTCGTCGCGACTGCGGGTGGTGGTGCCGTCAGCGTTCGTGGTGGTGCTATCGCTGACATTCTGCTTATGGAAACTGTTGATCTGCACGCCCGCCGTGCCACCCCCCTGAGAATGTTCACCTTATGTCACCGAGGGGTCTCATTAGCTTGTTCCAAGCTATCTCGTTTCGCTTCGAGGAGCTTCACGATATCACTCCTTCCCCATTCTTTTGCATATTCCAATGCATCCATATTGTCAAGATTCAAGTATCTCACTGCAGTATCGATCCCGGCGTCAATCAGAAGTCTGGCAACTGCGGTATGCGAGTCAGATAAGCCGCCGGCAATTGCAGCAAACAGCGGATTTCGAACCGAATCGGAGACGTCTAGGCTTGCGCCATTGTCTATCAGAAAATCGACGACTTCTGCGTGTCCTCTGGCGGCTGCCTTAGTCAGCGGTGGGCTCTCATTCGAATCATCGTATGCGTCAATATCGAGCCCCTCCGCAAACAGCCACTCCACAATGCTAAGTTGACCATAAGATGCGGCATCTTGGAGCCAAGTTCCGAATGGAGTGCGTATTGTTAGCAGTACTTTGTCTTGCGATATAAGGCGGATCAATTCCAACAGATCCCCCTGTTTGATTGCACGGTGGATGGGCATCATCAAATGTTGTTCAACCATAATTATTGATTCCTACGAGCAGCCTCTTCGCCCAACTCACGGAGCGCGTTTACAAAGTCGTCGTAATCTGCACCTGCCTTGTCAAGTTCTCGCAGCTTGTCCACGACCTTTCTGAGTGACTCAATCCCATGCTGTTTAGACACGCGCCATGGAGCCCAGGCAAGGTTTTCTTTT